>ERZ1046367.3-NODE-3-length-257681-cov-12.994647_pt1 | contig 257681 bp, 228 predicted proteins | sample MGYA00383091_ERZ1046367 | MGnify/ENA primary metagenome ERZ1046367 (study PRJEB29581, sample SAMEA5548361) | metagenome | biome: marine; feature: coastal; material: water | depth 50 m | study: Short-term variability in the microbial, nano- and picoplankton... | reverse complement strand
AGAATGAACCTTCTTCAGAACTAAATGGCGCGTTTTTCAAAAGAAAACTACACTTTGTACCGTAACTTGCTCAAGTTAACGCAAGGTTGGTCTTAGAAGGCAACTATTCCCACATAAACGATCCGAGGGCGATACTAATCGGCCGCTGCCATTAGCATTTAGAGGAACGTTTTGAGTGAAGCACGATGTGAGAACGACACCTGTGAAACTTGAATTGAGTCTCGTTCAAATTCAACGATTCCTGCCGTTAAACCAAAGTCAACGTGGGTTGATGTGGTATTCAAGCTTTGTCCTGGAATACTGGTTAACGGAATTTCTTCCCATGATGTCGTAATATTTCGGTGCACGTGCCCAACAAATATGTGACGTACATTACGTGCATTGCTTAGCAAGCGTCCCAATTCAGCGGGATTGTCCAACTTTATTGGATCCATAATTACGTCGCCGATTTCGCATGGTGGGTGGTGCATGAATAGAAATACTGGAACGTCCCTGTTTTCTTGCAGAATTTTCTCAAGCCAGAAGAGTCGCGCATCGCACAGTGTACCTGCGTCTGACCCGGGTTTAATTGTATCCAGAAAAATGAAGCATGCATTATCGCTTCGTCTAAAGCTTTGAACAAAGTTTGCCTGATTGTTGCCATGGACGCCAAACTCGCGCCAAAATGCTTCGCGGTCATCATGGTTGCCAAGAAGTGGGATGGTTGGGAATGGGAGTTCTTTGAATTGCTCGTACAACCAACTGTAAGCCATAGGTTCGGCTTGGTCCGTCAGATCGCCGGTCACGACGCAAAATTCAGCATCTGCATAGGTTTGCGCCAATTCTCGCAGACAGGAGGCAAAAAAATTGGCGCGTTCGTTATCCACCCAAGAATTCGCAGGGTCGCGCATGTGCAGATCGGTCAAGTAAAGAAACTGCATTTAAATTCTCTTTTCTCGCGCACGGAGGGACCTTTTAACGCATGCACCTGAGCCAGAACAGCTAAATAGGGGTGGACTCTTTTTAATGGTTGGCGAAATATATGTTACCGCTCACAATGCGGGAGTCCAACAAACTTTGCGAGGCTTTTATGAAACGTATGATAACTTACGCGGCAGTTGCCGCTACCATTTTCACCGCTCCGGTATATGCCCAGACCGAAATTGAATGGTGGCACGCCCACGGTGGGCAGCTTGGTGAAACGGTCAACGCCATCGCCGAAAAATTTAATGCGGCACAGTCAGACGTCGTTTTGACGCCTGTCTATAAAGGTGGTTATGAAGACACCCTAACATCGGTAATTGCAGCGTTCCGCGCAGGCGAACAGCCAAATATCGTACAAGTTTTCGACGCCGGTGCTGCGACGATCATTGGCGCCAAGGGCGCTGTCATCCCAGCTGAGGACCTGATAAAAGAAGCTGGCATAGATTTCGACGCAAATGACTACATTTCTGGCGTCAGATATTTTTATGCAGACAGCGATGGAAAAATGGTTGGAATGCCGTTCAATTCATCTACGCCGATCCTGTATTATAATGTCGGCGCACTGGAAAAGGCAGGTGTTTCGCCACCAAAAACTTGGGAAGAATTCGAAACAATTGCGCCAAAGTTAGTGAGTGCGGGTTACGTTCCGCTGGCTCAGTCTCATTCACCATGGATTTGGACAGAGAATTTCCACTCTCGCCACAATATCCCATTTGCAACGAACAACAATGGGTTTGATGGATCACAGGGCACTAAAATCCTTGTAAACAACGACGCCATCAAGTCGCATTATACCGCTGCCAAGGGTTGGTTAGACAAAGGCTGGTATGGTTTTTACGGAGCCGGTTGGGGTGATAATCAGGCGCCATTTGAGAACGGTGAAGTCGCGATGTGGCTCGGTTCGTCCGGGTCGTTTGGTGGTTTGCTAAAGTCGACTGACTTTGAGTTTAATGCGACCTATTTGCCTTATTGGGAAAGTATTACCACTGAACCCACAGCGACGTTCATTGGTGGTGCGGCACTCTTTGCCATGACCGGACACTCAGAAGCAGAAAATCTGGCTACAGCACAGTTCTTCAAGTTTTTATCGGCAGCTGAAACTCAGTTATTTTGGCACCAGTCGACTGGTTATGTGCCGATCACATCAGCAGCTTATGACCTTGCCAAGGATCAAGGCTACTACAATGAAAAACCGCAGGCTGAAATTGGCATCTTGCAACTGTCGTTGCCGTCGGGTGAGTTCTCAAAGGGATATCGCATGGGTTTCTACGTTCAGATCCGTGATGTGATGAACCGAGAGTTCGGGCGCATTTTCGCGGGTGAGACCGATGTCGATACAGCATTTGCAGTAATTGAAGGGGAAGGTAATAAATTGTTGGAGCGGTTTGCAAAAACGGCTAATTGATAACACTTTAGTATCAACACCAATGTTCCGGGGCGCGCGGTTGTTGTGCCCCGGTAACCTTCGGGAGATTTCTTGAATGAACAAGGCTCAGTTTGGCAGCCCATGGATGCCCTATTTACTGCTGGCGCCACAAATGATTATCATCGCGATTTTCTTTTTGTGGCCTGCAGCCGAGGCAATTCGGTCGTCATTTTATCTGGAAGATCCGTTTTTTGGTGGTGGCCAATTTGTTGGAATGGATAACTACACTGATGCTTTGAGCGCGTCTGATTATCGACGCACAGCAGTTTTCACAGCGATATTCGTGATTTTAGTCTCAACATTATCATTGTCGATTGGTCTCATGTTAGCGGTTTCTGCGGACCGCGTTCTTCGCGGAAAATCGACCTACAAAACCTTGTTGATGTGGGTCTACGCGATTGCGCCACCAGTTGCCGGCCTAATTGGCATAATGCTTTTTGACCAGCATATTGGCCCGTTAGTCGATTTCGCAGCCGTTTTCGGATGGAATCTACGCGTCGGAGTGAATTACTGGGACACAGGCATTACCATGATTATCGTCGCGACATGGAAGCAGTTGCCCTACAACTTTATTTTCTTTTTGTCGGGGCTGCAGTCTATACCGAGGTCGGTCAAAGAGGCGTCAGCGATAGATTGCAAGTCAGAAAATCGCCGGTTTTGGACAATCACTTTTCCATTGTTGGCACCAACCTCATTTTTCTTGCTCATTCTCAACATCACATACGCGATGTTCGAGACTTTTGGCATGATCGATTTGATCGTCAAAGATCAACCGGGCAATTCGCCTGTGACGCTTGTATACAAAGTTTATCGTGATGGATTTCGCGGAAATGACCTCGGTGGTTCCTCGGCCCAGTCGGTCATACTAATGCTTCTAGTTTTGGCGTTGACGGTTGTTCAGTTTCGTCTGATTGAGAAGCGGGTGCACTATAATTAGGTTTAATTCCATGCAACGAACCCGAATATACGATCACATCGTTCTGCTCTTTGGCGTATTTTTGATGATGGGGCCACTTATGGTGGCTCTCATGACGTCGACGTTCGACCACGTGTTGATCCATAAAAATGGAATGCAAGTAGGCTGGGGTGGCGAATTTGTAGAAACATACAGCACTGTTTTAACCCAGCAGGGTGGATTTACAGGCGACGTCACTGGCTGGCTTATGACCCAAAATAGTTTTGTTCTGGGAATTGGCTTTGCTCTGGGTAAGATTGTTGTTTCGATGCTGGCCGCATACGCGATTGTCTATTTTCGCTTTCGCGCCGCGACGTTCTGTTTTTGGATAATTTTTTTAACGCTGCTTTTGCCACTCGAAGTCCGAATATTGCCATCTTACGAGGTTGTGCAACAGCTTGGTCTCTTGAACTCTTACACTGGATTAATCCTGCCGCTCATTGCATCAGCAACCGGCACCTTCTTTTTTCGGCAGTTCTTCAAGTCCGTCCCTAACGAACTTTTGGAGGCGGCCCGAATTGACGGCGCTGGATCAATACAGTTCTTTGTCGACATACTGCTGCCTTTGTCAAAAACTATGATGGCTGCGATTTTTATCATCATGTTCGTGGTTGGCTGGAACCAATATTTATGGCCAACACTAATGACAACTGATGAAAGCTATTTCACATTGGTTCGCGGAATCAAACAGATCATGCAGATCATGATCGGTGCTGACATACCTAAATATAATGAAGCCCTTGCCATGGCGATGCTTGCGATGTTACCGCCGGCACTGGTGATTATCGTCTTTCAGCGGATGTTTATCAAAGGGCTGGTGGAGCAAGAAAAATGACGACACTGCGTATAAAAGACGTATTCAAACGTTATCCAAACGGTGCTGAGGCCGTCAAAGGCGTATCGGTCGACGTTGAGGATGGTGAACTGGTGGTTTTTGTCGGTCCTTCGGGCTGTGGCAAATCAACGTTGCTGCGAATGGTAGCTGGATTGGAAGCTATTACGAGTGGTGAGATTGAACTCGCAGGTCGCGTTGTTAATGAACTGGAGCCTGCAGAGCGCAATATCGCGATGGTCTTTCAGAACTATGCGCTTTATCCGCACATGACGGTGCGTAAAAACCTTGCATACGGTTTGAAAAATAGGGGAACACCGAGTTCGGAAATTACTGAGAAAGTTGAAGCAGCAGGGAAGTTGTTACAAATATCTGAATACCTTGATCGTAAACCAAGTCAGCTTTCTGGAGGACAGCGACAGAGGGTTGCGATGGGGCGAGCGATCGTTCGAGATCCAGCAATCTTTCTTTTCGATGAACCACTTTCGAACCTTGACGCAAAACTGCGTAACCAAATGCGATTGGAAATCAAGAATTTGCAGCGGCGGCTTGATACGGCTGCAGTTTATGTAACACATGATCAGGTCGAGGCGATGACGTTGGCCGATCGCATCGTTGTACTTAACAATGGCTTGGTCGAGCAAATTGGCACCCCGGCAGAGGTCTATTCACGTCCACACTCGACTTTCGTTGCTAGTTTTATCGGTGCGCCTCCCATGAATCTCTTGTCGGCACAACTTACCGATGCGGGGGTGAAATTAGGTGATCAAACTTTGCCCATTCAGAGCACCCACCGTGGTAGTGTTCAACTCGGTCTGCGCCCCGAACGCATTCAAATTTCCGAAAGTGGTGATGGCGCAACTATGCAGGTGACTATTGTTGAGGAACTTGGTGCGACGCGGCTTGTTCATGGGATTGTTGCTGGGCAGGACATCACGATTTCCCGTGACGCAGATTTACCCGTCCCAACAGACCAAGCAATCATAAGTTTCCGCCCCGATGACGCACATCTTTTTGACACTGTAACCGGCAAGTGTCTCTAGGCGGTATGGCCGCGTCCAAAGCATTTAAACAGCGCTGGCGCAGTCGGCGGCGCGATGCGATGATTTCAGTTCACCGCGGACTTTGGGGGCCAGCACCTGAAAATTCTTTGGCGGCTATCTCTGGCGCGCGCGAGTATGATATAATTGAAATTGATACACAGATTGCCAGTGATGGCGTACCCGTCGTAATCCACGATCCAGATTTAATGCGGACCACGGGAAAATTTATCTCACCACGTGACACTGGCCATGGCGCGATTGTTTCTCAGCGCCTGCTCGAAGCCAGTGGAGGGCCCGGTGCCGCAATTACTATTGAGAGAATTCCAACATTGGCGGACGCGCTCTCTGCTGCTGGCCCGAGTGCATTTTTTGACATTGACGTTAAATTTCCTGATGAGATCGATGCTGTGGCTGCAATGCTCGCCAAGTCGAACCTAGCACATATGGGGTCGCTTAAGATTGATACCCAAACCGCTTCAGACATCGAAAGGCTGCTTTTACTTCAGCGAAGATTTGGCGTGATGATCATGGCTAAAGTTGTGCTACCTAAAGCTGGCTTGGGTCATATTAGTGAATTGGTCAACGCTGGAGTTGCTGCGGTTGAATTATGGTTTGACGACTTGGAGCAGCTAGGTGAGGCCTGTCAGATTGCGGGTGTCGACATGGCAGTCTCGACTTATACGCTTGACCCAGTGCACTGTTGTGGCCTCAACGATACGCTCGCACTGTCAAACCCTGATGCTGTTTGGGGCCGGTTATTGAACGCAGGCATTACAGTTATAATGACAGATCAACCGGCACGGCTTGATGCTTACATGGCGGCGCGCGATTAGTTTTCATAAGTGAACAGAGGTAACACGCGACAATAGTCGGTTAAATCCGATAACCAGTAATAAAGCGGGTGTTATCGAGATAGCAGCTAACAACATACTTGCCCCAGATCCTGCGCCCACCAAATTGATACCTCTCATCAGTGGGAAGTATGTGTTGTCAATTGAGATCATCAGCGGCCACAGGTATTGATTCCAACCGATAAGAAAAGAAATGATGAAGACAGCGCCTATCGGCACCAATGATAGTGGCACGACGATATTAAAAAGAAATCTGATGGGCCCAGCACCGTCGAGGCGAGCCGCCTCTAATAATTGAGGTGGCAGGGTTTTCATATGTTGACAAAAAATGAATGTTGCTAGTGCTAGAGGCAAGACTGGAAGTATCAAACCAGTCAATGAATTTATCAAACCAAGATGAACCGCAACATCAAATGTTTGCAACATTCGTGCTTCGACTGGAAAATAGAGAGTTAAAAGCGTCAGCGAGAACCAGAATCGCCCCCCTCGGCGTAACAAAAAAGTCATCGCGTAGGCGGCGAGGAAACCCACCGAAACGACTGAAATGGCAACCCCTCCCGCAATAGCCACAGAGTTCGCAAACATATCCCACGGTGATGGATTTGCTTCTCCAAGGCGATTTAAATCTAGCAGCTGCTCCAGATTTTTTTTCACGCCGGAAAGAGGCGAGAAGTCATGGAAAAAGCTCGTGGCGCGCAATCCTCCAGATTGAACCGCTGCTGCAAATAATAACAATAGTGGTCCGCCCATAATCACCGCAGCAACGGTCAGGACAGCATGATCAGCGAGCCTGCGCCAAGGTGCCCGATTGTTTGAAATAGTCCCGATGACCAGATGCCTCCAAGTTTTCGGCCAGAGCCTGATCTAGTCAGCCGACACTCCACCCCATTCAATGGCGTAGCTTTGATGAGAGTCAATATAATGACTGATCTTGCTGGCAAATGTTCCAAAATTTGTTAACCGATAAAACAAAAAGGTCGCCGTGTTAATTATGAAAGCTTTAAATGGTGGAATTGTTGCACGGATCTCAGCATCATCGAAGCAGGCCTGCCTCACCGCTATCTAAGAGTGTAACCACCAATTTTTGATTTCGATCTCTGAAATAGATGCATCATGCCCGAGGACGACAATCCCGAATTTGTGCGGTGCAGTACGCTTTTCAATTGTTTTATGACGCCCCACTAAGTGAATTTCCCAGGCATGATTGGCGTCACACGGTATGAGCGCCTTAAGCCTTAAAATGCCATTTGGTATCACCTCAAAACGTTGCAAAATGTCGCTTTGAGTCATTGCGGTTGGCGCTGCGTAGGACCAATGCACATATTCTGGATGAGAGCCGGTGTGCTCGGATTTCGGAGGCTTAAGAATTGCGTTGGCGAAGAGCAAACTCTGCAAGATTGCTATATCATCTGCTGAAGTCCAAGCTGACACACTCAAACGCGTTAAGGCCTGTTTCACGTTTTCCTGGTCGGGAGATGTTTTGCTTACGGCTACAAAATCTGCGCATTTGACCTGCGACTTTAGTTGATCTGAAATCGCCGTATCACTAATTTGAATTGGAAAATTGAGCCCGTCCACAATGGTCAGAATTCCTGCATACCGCAGTTCCTGTTCTGCGAGTGCGACAGTGGCGATTTTCGCAGGATCGGCAATGCCGCTAGCTTCTATAATTAGGTGGTCGGGGCGCTCGGTGCGGTCTAAAATGTCGCCGATTGTGAAAAATAAGTCTCCTGACATAGTGCAGCAGACACACCCGTTGGTCATCTCTATTGTGTCTTCCCGTTTCGACTGCAGTAAACTAGCGTCGATATTTATTGCTCCAAAATCATTCACGAGTACCACAAGTCGCATTCCGTGATTGGCCGTGAGTAATCGGTTGATAAAAGTTGTTTTGCCGGCACCTAAGAAACCTCCAATCACGGAAAGGGGCAGCCGTTTCATAGGAGATGTGTCCGACCCGAGAAAACTGTACCGAGAACTGGAATTTTTGAGAGTTCTTCAATTGCCACGAAGTAAGGATCCTCCCCAAGAACTGCAAAATCTGCCCGTTTACCGGGACTGATCGAGCCAATCTCGGCGTCCAAGTGCAAGGACCGAGCAGCTCCAATTGTAATTAGTTCCAGAGCTTCAGCCACTGAAATACGTTCATTTTTTCCTAATATTTTTCCAGACATTGTTTTGCGATTGACTGCACACCCAGCTGTAAAAAGTGGTGCCAGTGGTGTCACAGGAGCGTCCGAGTGGATAGCACAGGACACACCTTCGTCAAGTGCAGTACGCAGTGCGTTCATGCGCGCAGCACGATCAGGGCCAACGGTAACCGTGGCATGTTTATCTCCAAAATACCAAATATGGTTCATAAAAAGGTTGCAAACTACACCAAGTTTCGCGGCTTTGTGGAACAGTGCGCGGTCCATCATTTGGCAATGTTGAAGGACATGGCGGGATTCGGGCCATGGGTGGGCACAGGCGGCGTCTGCCAGAGCTTCAAGCGCTACTTCAGCTGCCTCATCTCCATTTACATGGATATGCATTTGTATGTTACGACGTTGCATTTCGTGGGTGAGTGCCAAGATTTCGGCTGGGGAGGTATTCCAAAGGCCATTGGCATGTCCATCTAAATAGCCAGGCCAACGCACACGTGCTGTCATCCCCTGGATTGAGCCATCGGTCATGATCTTTACTGCACCGAGCCTAAGTTTCTGAGTCGATTTATGGGCCAAAGCCAGCGCTCGGTCTGCAACGGTTTTTGGCGCTGCGCCTGCCCCGAGCGCTGCAACAATCCGCAAAGGGTAGGTCTTTTGGCCTGTTACGGCGAACATGAGGTCAAGGTCTTCGTCCTCCAGCATAGAGTATAGGTCGGTGATAGTGGTTACGCCGGCCCGCTGTGCAACCTTGGCATAGTTCTCAAGAGCATATCTATTTTGCGATAATGCCCGAAAATCAATTTGCATCCGGCGCAGGACGGGAAACATAGCCGCCATTTCCTGTAATTCGCCAGTAGGTTGACCATTAGCATCTTTTACAACGCCATTGGCAGACGTAGCGTCAGTGTAGCCTGCAATTTTTAACGCAGCAGAGTTGACGCACATGACGTGAAAATTTGAATAGAGTACTGCAATGGGGCGTTCACAAGAAACTTGATCGAGGTGCGTCCTGCTGAGCCGCTCGCTGGAAAGAAATATCGGATCAAAGCCCCAGACGAAAATTATTCCATCAGAGGTTGTCTGCGTACTTTTGAGGCGTTCAATCATGGCTTCTGCTGTTGCTACGCCCTTCCACTCACGCCCGTCTGGGTCAATACGATCATGGAAGCCAACATATGGGTATTTCCACATGCCTCCTGCCATGAGGTGAGCGTGCCCCTCCACGAAGCCTGGCATGATGATTGTATCTCTTAAACTGTTGTCAGTTTCAAACTCACCCCAATGTGCGGCGCAGTCTGGACCACCGACGGCCAGTACGCGGCCATCGCGAACGGCTACATGTGTGGCTTCGGGCACCGAACGGTCCATCGTAATAATTTTTTTTGCTGTAAAAACCGTTGTAGTGCTCATTTCATTGCTTTCCATCGACTTGGCCCAAAGCAGTAATATGGGATCAGTATCTGATTACAGATAGTAAATTTTATTGTTTTTCTTCCTAGCCCTATCTCTGCTTGAATCGCGCGATCATGCAACATGATAGACACCTTCCCAAGAGATGCTTCAGTTTCGGAATTTTAAAAATATCCTCGAAATCTGTAACCAAAAAATAGTGTAGAGCGCCAGCAGTGGTGTTTTTCATGCCTCACACTGTTTTTCTGAGAAAATTCAAAAATTTTTCTTTTGCAATACTCGATATTCCAGTATTCCATACCGCAATTGTGTCCAACTTATCCTGCGCATTTTCAATTGGGATAACTATAAGACCAGCTGGCAATCCATCTGCAACTGTCTCCGTCAGTACAGCAATTCCGATACCGCAGGCCACTAATTTCTGTATATCAGATGTTGTCGGTCCCTCTTGAACAACCTTTGGTTCAAAACCTGCATTCCGAAAAAGCGGCGTGACGAAGGAATAGAAGTGCTGCCAATGTTGTTTGCTGCCCTGCACCATTGGTTCATCGGACAGTTCTTCAATCTTCACGCTCTTCCGCGATGCCAAAGGGTGACCATCGTAAACCAAACACACGTAACGCTCGCTTTGAACCCGCAAACTTGCAAGTTCACTTTGGGTCACTACTCCTGTGGCCAATCCAACGTCAATTGTTCCATCCAAAAGCTGAGCGAGCTGCTCTGAGGTGACTGAACGCGTCAATAACAAGGCTACGTCGGGCTCCTCACTTTGAAAATCCTTCAGCAACCGGGGCAACCTTCCATTCATGGCATTGTCTGTGTAACCGATGCGAAGGGTGCCTATATTACCCTGGTGAATTCGTCTCGCGTCTTCAATTATCCTGTCGGTACGTCCAAGGATATCAATGCAACCTTTCAAGAAGGAGTTTCCTGCCTCCGATAACTCCACACGCCTGTTTGTGCGATTAAGCAATGTGATGCCCAGCTCGGTTTCCAAGTTCTTGATGGTGCGACTCAATGCAGGTTGTGCCACGCCCAATCTTTTTGCGGCTCGGTGAAAATGTAACTCCTCTGCAACCGCTGCGAAGCATCGAAAGTGGCGAAGATCAAGAGTCATGATACCCAAATTATATCGTTAATGTTGAATTTGATATTATACTCGACATCTACCTTGTGCAAAGGTTCCCTAAAATAAAAACCAACGGGGAGAACACGATGAAGTCTACAACTCTTAAAACCTTTTTTGCGGCAGCCGCACTGGTTGGTGTGACTGCGAGTTCTGCATGTGCAGCGGACATAACAATGAACCTTGGCTTCGGAGCTCCAGAGGAGTCTCTCTACGGCCGCTTTGGTAAGATTTTTGAAGCTAAGGCCGAGGAATATACCAACGGCGAGATTGACGTAAAGCTGCGATGCTGTAACCAGATCAGCTCGGAGGACGAGGCGTTCAAGGCAATGCAACTGGGTACAGTTGATGGTTTCTTCATCACTTCCAACAATGTCTCACCACACTGGTCGCTAATGGACGTGACCGTACTTCCATACATCTTCCAAAGTGCCAAACACCTTGAAGATGTTGTTGACGGAGAAGTTGGCGATTTTATGAAATCTGCCCTGCAAAAGGATACTTCTGTTCATTTGCTCAGCTTTGGCCCGGCGCTTTATCGAGATTTTTTCAACTCGGTTCGCCCTATCAACACAATGGCAGATATGGATGGGCTCAAAATTCGCGTTCCCAAAAATGAAGTGATGCTTGCAACTTTTGAGGCTTTTGGCGCAAACCCAGTACCGCTTGCCTGGTCTGAGACACCAACTGCGTTGCAAACTGGTACTGTGGATGGTGGTGATAACGGAACCACGTTTATCCGGGATATGAAATTTTATGAATTTGAAAAGCATCTAGTTGTGCTTGAACATTTTGTTGCAATGGCGCCACTTTTTGCATCAGACAACTTCATGAAAAAACTTAGTGACGAGCACCGCGAGCAAATCATTCGCGCGGCAACAGACGCAGGCATCGAGATGCGCAAACAAGAGGCCAACAAAACGGCCGAAGTGCGTCAATGGTTGGTTGACGAAGGTGGCATGGTAATGACGACACCGGACAAGGCCGCATTCGTCGAGGCTGGCAAAAAAGTCCAAAACGAGTTTGCTGAAAAGCGCGGAGCAGAGTTTCAGGGTCTTGTTGCCAAAATTCAGGCTGCAGCAGAATAAAAGCTTCGGAAAGGGGGTGTACTCCGCCCCCTTTCCAACCAACTCTTCACCATTAAGGAGCAAGCCATGGGTGCCTTACGTTGGCTTGAACGTCACATAGAGGAGTTGATCTGCTGCACCTGTCTGGTGATTATCTCCGTCGCCGTTATAAGCCAAGTTGCTGCTCGGTACATATTTGAGATTGCTTTGTATTGGACAGAAGAAACTGCCGCGATTGCTATGGTTTGGGCGGTATATTCTGGGGCATCACTGTGTGTGCGAGAACGTTTTCACATCCGCATAATGGTTGCCGTACAGTCCCTACCACCCATGTTTGGAAAGTATGTGATCTTCATCGCGGATATCTTTTGGGCGACCTTCTGCATTTTCATGATCCGTGTAAGCTGGGATTATTTATATATTTTTTGGCGCTTCACAGAGACCAGCCCAAGTCTTGGAATTGACCAGTTTTATCCGCAAACAATACTCATTGTTGGGTACACAGGTATGCTTGTGCGCCTCTTCCAAACCTATGTGCTTTGGTTCCGTGACGGACAAGAAGGTCTGCCGGGTGAATTGGACGAAAGTGGTGATTTGAAAGATGATGAGGTGCACTTGTGAGCCCTTTAATCATCCTTGGAATTACTTTCGTCATAATGACGATTATTGGTGTGCCACTCTTTGTTGCGGTTGGAATTACAACCGCCGTTGGCATATATATGATCGACATACCTTACACATTGCTTGCGCAAACTGGATATGGCAGCCTCACGCCCTTTCCGCTTCTGACGATCCCATTGTTTGTTTTAGCGGGCCGCTTAATGGAAGTCGGTGGCATGGCCACCCGCATGATTGGCATTGCCACTACTTTGGTCGGCGCTTACCGGGGTTCAATGGGGCTCGTGACAGTTTTTGCATGCATGCTCTTTGCAGCGCTTTCAGGTTCAGGCCCCGCGACGACAGCTGCAATTGGTTCTGTCACAGTGCCTGCGATGAAACGAGACGGATATGATGTGCCGTTTGCGGCGGGTATCACTGCGGCTGGTGGCGCACTGGGTAGTTTGATTCCGCCCTCCAACTTATTAATCATCTATGGATTAGTCTCGGACACATCTATCCCACGCCTGTTTCTTGCGGGAATTCTTCCAGGCATCGTAATTACCGGGTTGCTAATGATAACCACCTACTTGATCGCGAGGCGTCGTGGATATGGAGGCACTGGTGAGCCTTTTTCGTGGACTCCATTCCTCAAAGCGACTTGGGATGGCAAATGGTCAATTGGCGCGCCAGTGCTGATATTAGGTGGTATTTACGGTGGTGCGTTTACCCCATCAGAAGCGGCTGGCGTAGCGGTGTTTTATTCTTTGGTAGTTGGCCTTTTTATCTATCGCGAACTGACACTGAAAAAAATCATCGAAGCGCTTCGATTCACTGCGCTTTTGACAGGTATACTTATCATTATTGCTCCTACATTGGCATTCGGACAGCTCACTGCGTTCTATGATGTTCCCACCGCTGTGCAGGAAGGCATAACTTCGATCACGGATAACAAATATCTTATTTTGATAATTGTCGGAATTTTCTATATTTTTATTGGTACTTTTATGGAAAGTCTGGCGCAGATTGTATTGTTCACAGCGGTTTTTCTGCCTTTGATGCTTTCGCTGGGTGTAGATCCGGTGATGTTTGGTATCTTCACCGTCATCACCTGTGAAATCGGTTTTTTGACACCACCATTGGGAGGTAACTTGTCGGTCGCCGCCCGTATTTCAGGTATTTCGATTGAGCGCATATCAGTGGCCGTTTTGCCATTTATTCTGGCCTATATCATCGGTTTATTGATCATCATCGCCTACCCAGAACTATCAATCCTGTTACCCAACTGGCTTTATGGTCCGGCTCTTTAGGAGAACACGTGATGTATGATTTGATCTTGCACGGGGGCGAGGTCTTCGACGGCACAGGCGCTGAGATTTTTATTGGTGACGTGGCAATCAAGGACGGGATAATAGTTGCAGTTGAACCTGCAGGCGAATTAAACGCTAACGAAGCGGCGCGAGTGATTGAAGTCTCGGGTCTGATCGTTTCGCCAGGTTTTATAGACATGCATACCCATTCTGACTTTACGCTGATCGCAGATGGGCGGGCGGAAAGTCAGGTGCATCAGGGCGTTACGACAGAAGTTATTGGCCAATGTGGTGCAAGCTGTGCACCTGTCAATTCCAAGGATGATATTCGTCGCGTCGCACCGTGGTATACGGCGGCGGCAAAGCATGACACGTGGCTAGGCTTTGGTGATTATTTAGACGTGCTAGATGCCACTGAATTGGGCGTAAATGTTGTAGCCTTCGTTGGGCATGGAACTGTTCACAGAGCCGTTTTGGGCGGTGATTTGCATCCAGGTGAAATTCAAGATGTCAAAGATATGGCCTGCCTTGTTGCCAGATGTATGGATGAAGGCGCAGGTGGTTTTTCATCTGGACTAGAATATTTTCCAGGTATTCTTGCTGCTCCAGAGCATCTGGTGCCGATGTGTGAAGTAGCTGCAAAGTACAAGCGTCTTTATGCAACGCACGTTCGAAATAGGGACACTCATTATGACTTGGGCTTTGCCGAAGCGATTGCGACAGCGCGCCAATCTGGTGCAAAGCTGCAAATAAGTCATATACAGCCCAAGTTTGGTGCACCGGACTACGCTATGGAACATACGTTAGAAATGATCGAATTAGCGCGGCGTCACGATACTGATATTGCTTTTGATGTGATCCCACATGATTGGAATAATACGCTGATGGCAGCAATCTTGCCGAGGTGGGCACAAGCGGGAACGATTGATGAGGTATTGGAGCGGCTCGCGAACCCAGACACCCGCGAAAAGATCAAAGAAAACCCACAACCCATGTGGTTGATTGTAAAAGCGGATAAGTGGTCGGACATTGTTTTGCTCAATGCCTCCTACAACAAGGATATTGTAGGCATGGACTTTGCTGAGATCGGCCGAATGCGAAATTGCCATCCGTATGATGCGGTGTTGGATATTTTGTTAGAGGAAGGCTCTGATTTGATGTCTTGCATGTGGGCTTCGCGTTCTTTTAGGGACGATGATGTCGATTTATGTTTGAGCCAGCCCGAATGCGCCGTGATTTCAGACACGGTGGCTACCGCAAATGAGGGTATCTTGAAGGATCATCTCGGATCTTTGACCGGTTATGGGTGGGCAGCGCGTTTCTTGCAGTATTACGTGCGCGATAGAGGTATCCTGTCTTTAGCCGATGGTCTGGCAAAATTGACCTCAGTTCCAGCGACACGCCTCGGCCTTCAAAAGCGTGGAGCGCTGAAAGTAGGATATCACGCGGATATTTGTGTTTTTGATCATGTCAACATTGCCAGCAACGCGACCGCGAAGAACCCACGCCGCTATGCCTCAGGAATTTGTCATGTATTGGTCAACGGTCAGATGGCAATGAGCGATGGTGTGCGTGCGCCAGTGAATGCAGGTCAGGTAATCCGAGAATTTGTGGCTTAGAACCGATCAATGCTATCGGCTATTTAAAGCTATGAGTGGTTCGCGACCTCTTATCAAATAGCTGGTCAGCAGCGCAGGTATTGACGCTTGCGTCGTCCCCCAATGGCCGTGCCCAAAAATTTTGAATAAGATTTTCAAAGTTTGGATTTTCCCAAGAGGGGCAATGGAAGCGACATGCGCAACGGCGCATTAGGGTTTATAAGATATGCAGGGTGCCGGGGTCACGGTTTGGAACTGTGGCCTATGTAATAACGCTGGAACCGCCTCTGAAGCGCGTTTCTCTATCGGGCTTGTACCAATGAGTGTAACATAGTTGCTCCCAAAACTAAGTGAATAAACTGACACTTACCCCACTTTGCCCTCAGCAAAAATAATAGCAGTACCTTGTGGAGAACTCTGAGTGATTATTATTTTCGTATTGCTATCAGAAACTAAACCACCAGATTTCGATCTCCAATTTTTTATCTTTTCTTATTTTTAGGCACTGATACTAGGTTTTTGAGAACCATGTTGGTTTGCGTGTCGCAACCACGACAATCAATGATGCCAGAAGGTCACACCGAGCCAATAAATCGAAATGGAGATTAATAGTCTTGAGTGGTTCTCTGCGTCGCCAATAACGCTTGCTCAAAGTGGACTGTAGTTCAATTAATTCAACCTTTTGGATGGGACCGGTAGCCACAATCGAATGGTCAAACGCGGGCACTGTTGAATGACGACGCCGGCGCTCTGCGCGAAATTTTATTTCATTTGTTTTTTGACCACTGATGACATTGGCCGCCCTGTTCAACTTTGATGCCATAAATTTGTTATTTTATTCTTTATACTTGGTATTTGCGCCCTTAAGTTTCTGTATTTATTCTTCTAAAAGGAAGTGTGGCCGAGACAATACGCATTTCGAAATCTTGCATTTTGGATAAATGGCTAGGCGTTTTCGACTAGCCCAACCAGTAAAGGTCACATCTAGTTCAGTCGAATATCACCCCTCGAGAGGCCGAGAAAATGGACTTTAAGAAGACGCGGGTACTTGGATTAGCTGCGGCGCTCACCACTGTGACAATTTGGGCTGTATTCTTGCTTGGTACACGTTTTGCCGTGCAGGGAAATTTCACAGTCGAAGAAATTGTTCTCATGCGCCTACTACCCGGTGCCCTCATCATGAGTCCGTTCATGTGTCGGCTTGGGGTCTGGCCTCGTGGCCAGTCAATTCCGCGTGCGGCAATGCTGATGGTTGGGGCGAGCGCTGTTTTTCCTTTTGTTGTGTCTAAAGGATTATCCTATGCGCCTGCCTCAGACGGTGGAGCGTTAGCGCCTGGTATGCTGCCGTTTTGGACGGCACTTGCGGCTTATGCGTTGGCTGGAGAGATTCCCGGACAGCGCCGCTGGTACGGATTGACGATGATCCTTGCTGGTGCGTTTGTTGTGAGTTTGTGGCAGATCTTTGCTGGGGCGCACGACGGTGCATGGAGAGGTCACTTGATGTTTCTAGCTGGGTCGGGCCTATGGGGTATTTATTCCGTTATCTTTCGTCAGAGCGGCCTCAGTTCGCTGCATGCTTTGGTTATTGGGTTGTTCTGGGGCACGCTATTATTCGTTCCGTTGTTGCTCGCAAGTGGAAAGGTGTCTTTTGAGTCTGCTAATTTGCAAGATATCGCAGTAATGATCATTTTTCAGAGCTTTGTCATCGGCATTTTGGCTATGTTCCTATTTGGCTACGCGGTGCGGATTATCGGTGCCGCTGAAGCGGCGGCTTTTGGTGCTTTGACCCCTATTTTTGCGTTACTAGGAGGGGCGTATTTTTTAGCTGAAACCATCACAACCTTTAAAGTCTTGGGGGTCGCGCTCGTCGCAGGTGGAGTTTTTTTGGCTTCTGGTGTTACGAGAAATTCCGACCATCTTTCCAGTCAGGAATGATGAAATAGATACCCATGCTGCTCAAGAATTTTGGATGCCAACTAATTTCTGATCTGAGTTAGCCCCCAGTGGGGAGAGTTCCAATCATAAGAGTTTGCATCGGGCGGAAATTTCAACATATTCCCGCAAATCGTGATCCCACTCGATCTGTTAAAGAGTGGATTTTTTTCGTCTACGGCGCTTTGTTTTCGGAAAAAATACTCAAAATCAGCTGCTGCAACTTTTGTGTGCTAAGAGGCTTGTGATAGACCGCTACATCGTGCGGAACTTCAATTACCTCTCCATCAATCTCTGCCACCCCGGTGATTAAGAATTTCTTCGGCGTGTTCAGTATTTCTTTGGACGCCAACTCTAAAAGTCTTAACCCATTCAATGCAGGCATCGATAAGTCAGCCAGGATCAAGTCGAAAGAGTAATTTTGCTGTCGCAGATAACTCAAGCATTCGATAGGGCAAGAAAAACCTACTGCTTTTCCACCCAAAAATTCAATTGTTTCAGTGATTTCTTCTACAATGACTTCTTCGTCATCAACTATGATGGCTGAAAGCTTAATCGTTCACCTCCGGAATCTTTAAAGGATCATGGTTAACAACGATGGGCAGACGAATTTGGATGCAGGCGCCATGAGTGCTTTTGACTGCTTCAATTTGGCCTCCCATTGTATCTACCACGGTTTTCGAAGCATAGAGTCCAATTCCAGAACCGTTTTCATTTTTCTTTGTAGAAAAGAATTGTTTGAAAACCTGATCCAAATCTTTTGGGGGAATACCGGGGCCGGTATCTTTAATAGTAATAATCACAAAGCCGCGCTTTACCGCAAAATCGATATCGATTTTGCGGCTACTCGGTTCCTGCTGGAGCATCGCCTGTCTGGCGTTTGTCAACAGGTTTACTATCGTTTGCTCAAACAGGATTGAGCGACCCGAGATGTAAACGGGCTTAGCCAGTGTAGAGACTTCGATAGAAATTGTGGCGATGTGAAGTTGCTCACGTATCAATGCTATCGCGACATGTGTCTGAGCCACTGGGTCGAATGTCGTGACTTCATCCTCTCCACTTTCGAGGACAAACTGACGAATTCCCTGAATAATTTTTCCAGCTCGAAGCGCCTGCTCTTCGACGCGCTGCAATTTTGAAATGAAATACTCTTTGGGTACTGATTGCTCTTTCGCGCGTTCTAAAGCGTTACCCGTCGAGAGTGAAATAATATTGAGGGGTTGGTTTAACTCGTGGGCAAATGAACTTGCCATTTCTCCGAGGGCGGCGAGACGCGAGGCATGTATTAACTTGCTCTCCGCTTCCTTCAACGCACTCAGATTTAATGCAATATGATACCTTGCCGTCGGAACGCTCTCCATTTTCTCAACAGGGTTTGAGTTTGGTGTATCAAGCTCCGTATCGATAAGGATTTGGCTGATAGCCAAGGGAATGCGCTTCCCATTTTTTGTTCGCAGATCAACGAATAAATTTTCAATGTTTTGATTGCTGATTAACGAGGTTTGTTGGCTATTGACAGTTATCATTGAAAGAGCAGTACCTAACATTTCTTCCTCTGGAAAGCCGCTCAAATCTGCCAGTGCTTTGTTCCAAGCAGTGATTTCACCGTTATTATTGGTGCCGAAAATTGGATTTGAAGACTGATCGATAAATTTTTTCAAATTGTTCTGGGCAAGCAACCTTCTTTCCGACTGTGTTTCAATTGCGCCTGTAAACTTCTCCCACCACTTTTTGATTTCTTGATCCTCTGCAAAATCAGTGTCGAGAAACTTCGGTAATGAATTTGGATCGTTAAAATAGGTCTCAGACATTCTGGAGAAGTTAGCTATCCACCTGCGGAACAAGAAATCAAGAAGCACGCCAATTGTTACGACAATTCCGGCGTAGAAAATCATCCGAAGAAACGTTCTTAGGCCTTCGTCCTGAATTGATGCGTACATTCCTGCGGCTGAGTGACTAATTTTAACTGTCGCGGGATTTATCGCATGGCGCAATTTAGACATGGCCTCTACGTGAGCGGTACTCCAAGTTTGCAAAGATGTAACCGCGTTTGATCTGTTGAGAGAAATACTTGATACTGTGAAATCTTCAGCCAACGCCAAATCTTCATTAACGCCAGCGACGCATTTGGTTGTGCTGCGATAGACATCATCAAGAATTGCCGAAGCGCTCCTAACGGACTCTGGTGACCACGCAAATACTAAAGCTGATCCGTTGTTTGCTGGTATGTGGAGGGATATATATTGGTTTTGAAAACATCCCCAAAAGATAGTTGACGGGGAATTTTTCGAAAAATTATGTTGCCAAATCTGTCCATCAAGTTCTTGCAAGAAAGAATTTTTTAAAGGGATTGAGCCATAAACACTAACCCATTCTCCATTAGTTTGATGCGCAAAAATTTGAGTTGGGGAGTCAGGGTAGTTCGTCAAGCCGTCAGAAAGTTTGTCGAGAATTAACTCTTGTGTATTTAAATACCGCCTAACTTGCCACGCCCAAAATATGGTTTCAAGCCTAATGGCTGTCTCGGCATTGGATGCAGTCACGAACGCTTCCGCGCGCATAACGGTAAGTTCTTTGTCCATTCGCTTTTGAAAACTCGCACCAAGATCGCCTAACTCATAAATGCAAATTGGAAGAAAGAACGAAAGACCGAACAAAGCTTGCATCATTGCACTGTACGAGCTGGATGCGGAAGCATGCTTCCTTAAAAATGCCGAGGAACTTCTTATTGGTTTGCTGAAAGTAATTATACAGGCTGCAATAAGCGCATTGATCTGTCCATTTAGCGCTTGTTTCAACATGCCCAAAAGAGCTGATTTCAACGGAATATCAGCCACTTCAGCAAATAGTAAAGTCACGGGTACGCAGGCAACTGTCCAAAATAAAAATACAGCACTATTAATTCGACTGAAAGATACTGCGCGCCACACAAAAGCGCCAAACATGATTTCGGCAGGAAAAATAATAAGTGGAGCGAAAATCCCGTCCCACAAATAAACTATGTACAAAGAGCCAAAAAAGGCTGATAAAATTGCCCAGAAAGGTCCTATTACTATTAGGGCTATCCATGAAAAGGTGGATGCAAAAAAGAAGTTTACTTCAGTGAAGTAATCAGAGCTATAAATCTTTCCATAATGTGCTCCTAATACATTACCCAAAACGGCTGCCAAGCAAAAAAATAAACCGGCTAGCAATTGTGACGATGCAGTTTCACGAATGATTAATGATTTCAGTTTTTGCGCGTAGGGTGAGGTTTCGGTCAAAAAGGTATCCATCGGAAAGGAACGAGACTTTTTCAAGCCAGTAACAATGAGAATTAATTTCTAAATCTTAACACACTCCATGGTTTTAGTTTGTCATATTTATTAAAAAATAGTCAATATGTTATGTGACGATCTAATACTTTATTACACATTCCGAGGTGGAAAAGGTGAGTTTGTGCTCAACCACTCCAAATTTCTTGAAAAATGCTACGTGCGTGCGGTTGAAAAGGTATTACTCAGATAATCTTGGGTTGTAAGACGTTACATATAGAGCGCTTGAAGAGAGATGCACTAATCCCGCGAAGTGGCAGAGCCTTTTCAGCGGCCTAATCATCAAGCTCGTATTAATAGAATTACTCTAGTTGACGGACGGAATATTTTTAGTGAGGAACTTTTTGATAATAAAAATGGAATAGCTCAGGCCGTGACTACATCAAAAATTGGTTATCTCTCAGAGGTATTCCAAGCACTAATTTGAACCTCAGTTTCAGTATATCGCAACTGGTGATGGGCGCTGTCTTAGTTATGCGTGTCTGTGATTACTTGTCAGTATGGTCATTATACTCATACCGTTCCTTAACGCTGTAGAAATCTGTTTTGAATTAGTGTCTCGACGGCATTTTTGAGCAAGGCTTTCAATTCTATCGCAGAAAAAGTAGAGAAATATTATGGACTTGGATTTATCTCATCCATCAATAGAAGATCTCCGAAAGGCAGCGCGTAGGCGTATCCCAAAGTTTGCCTTTGAGTATCTCGATAGTGCAACTGGTCGAGAACTAGGGCTCAAGGCAAACCGCGCAGCCTTGGACTCAATTGGCTTTATGCCAAGTGTTCTGTGCGGCCAAACTAAAGTTGGTCTGCAAACCTCGCTGCTAGGCCGAACATACGATTTGCCTTTTGGGATTGCGCCTGTAGGCATGTCTGGATTGATGTGGGCCGGAGCAGAACGTCTGCTAGCGCAGGCTTCAATTGAACACAACATACCTTTTTCGTTGTCCAGTGTAGCGGTTGCGTCCCCGGAAGATGTGGCACCATACATCGGCCAAAACGGTTGGTTTCAACACTATCCCGTTAATTCTGGAGACTTGCGACGCGCTATGCTGCCAAGAATCAAGACTGCTGGATTTAATAATTTGATTGTTACGGTAGATGTTCCCACAGAAAGTCGACGCGAACGACAACGTCGCGCGAACCTGACCGTGCCTCCAAAAATTGACTTCCGGACACTGATGGAAATGTCCTTGCGGCCGGCGTGGTGCCTTGCTCATTTGCGTGAAGGTATCATACCGCGTATGCGTTTTTTTGATGATTATGTTCCAGTCCGCGGGCGTGAAGGTTTTACTCATGCAGGGGCACTAATCCGTGGAGCTCCAGATTGGGACTACCTACGCGCGCTAAGGCGTGAATGGGACGGCCACCTCATTGTCAAGGGTGTCTTGCGTCCAGAGGATGCCCAAAAATTGGTGGCAGAAGGCATTGATTGCATCTGGGTGTCAAACCATTCAGGGAGACAATTCGAAGCTGGGCCTGCTGTGATAGAACAGCTGCCAAAAATTCGTGATGCGGTTGGACCCGTTTTCCCACTCATCTACGATTCTAGCGTGGCATGGGGGTTAGATATTATGCGCGCTTTCGCCAAGGGAGCAAATTTTGTTATGTTAGGACGCGCCTTTCAATATGCCGTTTCGGCATTTGGAGCAAAAGGAATTGACCACCTTGTGCATATTTTAAAAGCTGACATTAACGCTAACATGGGGCAACTAGGTGCTGAAAACCTTGATAGCCTCACGGACTACCTTATTGGAACCGATTGATCAGTCGATTTGAAGTTTGATGCGCCGACTGTGCGGCCGAATTCTCGTTAATCAATATTTATGTTCAGATATGGAGCAGATTGCTAAAATTAAAGCAAAAGTAAGTTTCGTCTTGTGCTGACGATTTGCACCATATTCTTAACATGTCAGCGTGACCTCGATTTGAAAGTGTTCTCAATCGACACCTCGCCATCGACTATCATCTAGTTTAGTCAAAGGCCGATCCTTGCTAAATCTTCAATCACTCAATTGGCAATGTGCAGCTACGCAACAAATGTTGTTTAGTTGGTATCCTAAGGCTTATTAACTATTAGAATTCTTGAATCCTGTTGGTCTTTTTGTAAACGTCCGGCGGCACCCAGCGCGTATGCTTGCGCAAGGCAAATAGGTGCGGCCAACTTTTCGGGGAATCGTATTGTTATGTTCTGGCAATAGGAAAAGCACAGATGCTGATTTGGCCAATGGACTGAGTCTACTATCACAAATCGCGATTATTCGGACGTCAGTGAACGCGGCTGCCCAACGATATTAACGATTTCAGTGGCATAGAACCGAAACGAGACGGCAAACAACACATCGCGAGGTCCCATTGTGTGCGTAATACGGGTCTCAAGCCAACCACCGGTATGTAGTAGAACGCATTGCTTCCCCAAAATCGTCAAAATGTATTGCCTCAACTCTACGAAAGGAACGCAGCTGTCCTGCCAGATAAATGATTTCAGATCTCTCAAGTAGATTAGCCGCTTTTGCCAAACCGTTTCGTTGGATGATATCAACTATTTCTTGCCATGCTGCTCGCGGACTAGGAGGATCACTCCTCATAATCCCGCGGAAGGGTTTCATTTACCCTCCTAAAAGCTCAATGCCCGTATTGGGTTTAACTTTGCAATAGGGTGGGGTGGGGGGGGCTTTTTGCAATATCCATTGCGGACACACCGGCGCACCCCTTTTGTTTGGGCATTTAGCTATGAAATGAAAAAGATATTTGGAGTGTTGAAGCACCAATTCGTATTGGAAACTTGAGCGAAAACTGACGGCTCTTTGCAAGCTCAGAAAGTTTGCATCTTAAGGCTTCATACATCTTGATTGTTCATAGAATCAACTTTTATCACACCAGCCTCATTTTTGAAGATTCTGAAACTTAATGATGTATTTGGAATAGCTCTAAGTCGTAGAGAAAGGGCTTGACGTTAAACATGTTTGAATCTGATCATGAGCGTTTTCTACCCAATTTCTCTGCTTATAATGCAAAATACACCGCTTTGCTGCTTAGCTTGGGGTCAGTGCTCAATTGACGGTCCAAATCACCCCAACTAATTCCCTCAAGCGGCATTGACACGTGGCTCTCTTTTGAGGGCGGTGGCAGCGATTATCATGACAGTGATCGCCTTCGCAAAGTTTTTCGTAGTAGATGGACGAAGGATATTTGTCATTTGGTGCGGCTAAATCAACGCCTGCTTCTTGCTGCGATTTGATCGTGTGGTTATTGGATGTTGTTGCCCGAGTTTGCAATCTTGTTTTCAACCGTATCCGATCGACGAGTGTAGCACAAAGAGCGCTGCTGACATATAGAGAGGCAAAGATACTTGCTCCTTCGCCCCTTTATAATTTTTCGTTTATATTCGCTGGCAATCTGCAATCGGCTGACCACGATAACGGTAATTTGGAGACTGACCTCTTTTAGTATTCTGCGTCAAAAAAATTTAACTCCGAAATCACGGAGACAGGCTCTCAGCTAGACGCATCAAAGTGATCGCCTCGCGGCGATAACCAAAAGGGTCGTCGCCGATGCTAGATTGAGCCATGGTGATAGCTGCACCAAACGACCAGTCCCCGAGATAGGGGTTTTTACGCAGAAGTTGTGCGAAACCCACTATTGCGGTAGCGAAGGTTTGTTCACTGGTTGGAGTCGACAGGGTTTTTGCGCTTATCGGTACTCCGATGAGCTGACTGGTTGTCGTGTTCGGGGCTTTGTAGCGAATGCGCAGGTGAGCGACTTCGTCTGATTTACTGCTTGGGGTGTCAACCGACGAGGCGCCAGCACCGTATCGCAGTGGATCTGTAAGACGCGCAGAGGAACCATTGGGGGTAACTTCGTAGATAGCTGTTACACGGTGGCCTGCGCCTATTTCTCCTGCATCAATGCGGTCATTGTTGAAATCCTCACGATTCAAAATTCTTGTCTCATAGCCGATCAGGCGGTACTCACTGATCTTCTCGGGGTTGAATTCAACTTCGATTTTCACATCGTTGGCGATTGGAAAAAGTGAGCCTGTTAGTTGATCGACCAAGACTTTTTGGGCCTCGCTGAGCGTGTCGATATAGGCGGCGGATCCGTTGCCAGTTTGGGCCAGCGCCTGCATTGTTGAGTCGTCAAGGTTGCCTCTACCAAAGCCGAGAACTGATAGATATGCGCCGCTATCACGTTCATTGGCAATGTACGCCTCAAGCGCCTTTGGGTCAGAAATGCCGACGTTGAAGTCACCATCGGTTGCAAGCAGGACGCGGGAAAATTCTCCATCTTCTTTCATTTGAGAAGCGAGTTTATAGGCGGTTTTTAGACCCTCCACGCCGGCGGTGGAGCCACCAGAGTCAAGGCCATTGAGGGCAGCCAGGATAGTTGCATGATCTGATGCTGGGGTCGGGTTAAGCACTACCGCCGCCCGACCTGCATAGGAAACAATGGCGATGTCATCTTTGGGGCGCAGTTCATTCAGCATGAGCTGCAGTGATTTTTTGAGAAGTGGTAGTTTATTGTCGCTCGCCATTGATCCAGACGTGTCGACTAAAAAGACGAGGTTCAGTGGTGGACGGCTTTCAATCTCTGGCTTCTGCCCCTGAAGAGCGATGTGCAAAAGTTGGGTGCCTGTGTTCCAAGGTGTTGGCATCATAGCCACGGTCGGGCGGAATGGGGCACCGTCAGGCGCAGGGGTGGGATAGTCGTAGGAGAAGTAATTGACGAACTCTTCAGCCCGCACCGCCTCGAATGGGGGCAAATAGCCCGCTTGTATGGAAGAGCGTGCGATTGAATAGGAGGCCGTATCGACGTCGATCGAGAAAGTTGAAACTGGAGCCTCAGACGTGATTTTGAGAGGATTATCGTGAGCGTTGGCAAATCGTTCGCTGCTGGCTTCTGATATCGAGGTTGGCCTTGACAGGAGTCTGGGTTCGGAACGCGCCAATAAATTGGCTGCTCGGTTGATCGGTTGTTTGGCAGAGCTAGCGGAGACCATGTCTTTGGTGTTAATTTCAACCGATGGGTCCGCTGTGATAACTAGCTCAGCAACTGCGGCACGTTCACCCAATTCCAAGATGCCGCCGCTTTCTGATTTTTCCAGAATCATTGGTTCAACATTAATGTCGTTTTTGCCGATACCGAGCGGCAAGAATCCTTGCCTCGTAGCGGGTAGGAACGCAAACAGGCCTACGGCGACAATGGCGGTGGTGGCAGTTAAGCCGCCGCGGCTGATGATGGTGTTATACATGGACTTGGCTCCTTCACTGATTTGCGCCGCAAAATTGGGACGCTCAGTGTTAGGACGCATCCGTGTATCCAGTCCTTGGATGCGGTCGAAATTTTCCATGGCACGATTTAGAGTTTGGTTTATGTGCGCAGGGTTTGAACCGGGGGTCTTTTCCTTAATGGCAACCTTCAGAACTTCCAGTGGATCGGTCATATCTGTTGCTCCGTTTCGTGTAGGGCGCGCAAGGTTTTGCGAGCTTTGGAGAGGCGCCAGCTAACAGTACCCTCTGAAATGCCAAGAACCTCTCCAGCCTCGGCGTGGGTTAGCTCATCGTCAATGATTAGCGCCAGTGTGTCGCGTAGATCTGGATTGAGACGTGACATGGCAGTGTTCAGCCAGTCAGTCGCTTCCTTTTGGTCGGCGTTCTCTGCGAAGCGTGCAACTTCAACCTCACCCCAGTTGGATGCAGCCCGCGCATAGGTAGCTTGCCGACGGCGGCGGTCGTGAGCGGCGTTGACCACCACACGGTAAAGCCAGGTGGTGAATCGTGCGGTGCCCTCAAAACCCTTGAGTTTGTCGGGCAGCGCAAGGCAGACATCTTGGGTCAAATCTTCAGCCTCAGCACGTGAACCTGTGAGCCTAAAAGCTAGGCTAAACAATCGGTCATAGTTGGAACACAGAAGCTGTGAGAAGGCAGCCCGGTCACCATCCGAGGCAGCTTTAGCCAACGCTTCATTACTAGTTTCCATGCGCATCACAATGGGTATGACGGGTGTGATTGGTCAATCCTTGGAAGCAAAGTGAAATTATTTCAAATATTTCTTTTTTAGTTTTATCTCGTTCAAAATTTTTTCAGGTGTTTGTGATGAAAGTTTGAGCCAAATAGATAATTTTTTGTGCCTGCCGTGGGGTTCGCCTTGGTGTTTGCCGGCAGTGCTGCTGGTAACGATAGTGCTGCATTTATTGTAAGGTTAATTCCTCTTTTGTGCTATCAATCAAGGAACAAGTAAGTCGGCTCACTCATGTTTTCTGAAAATCCCTGACCCGTCTTCGCATCGAACATTGGAAAGCGCATCGTATTTTTGACTGATCCTGGCACGTTGAAAATATCTCAACCAAGCTCACGCACGGGTCTTTCTTTTCATGGGTTAGGTGCGGGCGTTTTCAAAGGCCGTCCATGCCGCTTCGAACGCATCGAAATCAAAATCATCTTGGCGGGCCGGGTCAAGTACAAGCTTTTCTGTATCCAGTAGTTTGTGGATCGCCGCCTCAAGGCCTAGCAGAACATCAGTCGGAATAACTAGCGCGCCATGCCTATCTGCGTGGATCAAGTCGCCATCGGCAACCTGCATTCCAAGAACCGATACGATCGTGCCGACTTCTTTCACATGTACAAACCCGTGGCTCGGTCCGATTGAGCCCGCCACGACAGGATAGTCGTCTGGCAAATCGCCCAAATCACGCATAACGCCGTTAGTTAAAGTACCGCACAGGCCAAAACCTTTGTGGACAGTTGTGTTGATCTCACCCCAAAAGGCGCCAATGCAATGCGGAAAGTCCGTGTCCTCAATAACCGCAACGGAGGGGCGCGGCCCTTCGGCCATATGACGGTAATACGCCATCCGACGGGCTTTAATCACATCAGGGGGCTCGCTTGGCGGGACAACTGCTGCGATCCGTGCCGTGCGCGCATAACCGACCATCGCAGGGGCTTCAGGGTGGGATGCAAGCATCGTGCCGCGGGTAAACGCGTCAAAACCCCGTTTACCTTGGGCAACTTCAATAGCATTGCAAACGGTTGGGGTGTCTACTCGCTGTAGTAAATTCAAAAGAGTGTCGTTCATTCAGGCCTCCAGCCAGCGGGTGAGAGCCGCGTTCGTCAAATCGGGTTGTTCAAGCGTGGGCAAATGCCCGGCGCCTTCAATAATCTCAAGCTGCGCGTTGGGGATAAGCTGTGCCATCAATTCATGACGCGACACAGGACAAAGCGCATCTTCGCGCCCGCACAAGATGAGAGCGGGTACTTCAACACTTCGCAAAGTACCCGACTGATCAGGCCGGTCCATCAAAGCGTGTGACTGCTCGAGGAATACACTTGGCCCGAGGTCCAAGGCCATCTCCATACAGATGTTCAAAATGCTTTCACGCTGTGGCGTGTCGCTAAGGTAATGTGGTTTCATCTCATCGCGCATCACGCTGCCCAAAGCGCCATCGCGCACCTTAATCATCTGTGGCAGACGGCGGGCTTTGATTTGGTTGGCCTCGGCCAGTGGGTTGGTGTCCATCAGAGCAATCCGCTCAATTCGCTCTGGCTCTTGGCGCAAGACCTCCATCGCGACGATGCCGCCCATCGATAGGCCTGCGAGGGCAAAACGCTTTGGGGCATTGGCCAACACATCTTTGGCCAGGTCTTCTAAGGATGCCCGGCCTGTTATCGGAGCGAAAACTAAAGTACGCCGACCAGAGAACGCCGCGATCTGCGGCGCAAATAACCGCGCGTCACACATCATGCCGGGGATCATTACGAGCGGAGTCATTTGACCAGAGCTGCGCCTTCCGACAATGCGGACAGTTTGGCATATGCAATATCGGGATCAACTGCTCCAAAGCCTGCAAATGTGCCAAAGCCACAGTCAGACCCTGCGACAACCCGCTCAGCGCCGACTATTTCGACAAATCGTTCAATCCGCTGTGCCACTAGTTCGGGGTGTTCGACAAAGTTGGTAGTGGTATCCACAACGCCTGGCACGAGAATCTTGTCGTCAGGGATATCGGCTTTGCGATCACGGAACACGGCCCACTCGTGGCCATGGCGCGGATTTGAGGTTTCGAACAAAACCGACGCTGCCTTGGTCGACATAAGCGTGTCAAACATCTTGGCCATCGGGATATCGCAGCAATGCGGGCCTTCGTAATTGCCCCAACAAATGTGCACGCGCACCTTATCGGTGGGTACATCGGAAAGCGCGTGGTTGAGTGCATCAACATGCATATTCGCAACTTTGATAAATTCATCATCGCTGAGATCGGTAAAAAGCATATGGCGCGACAGGGCCAGATCAGGACAGTCGAGCTGTAAATCGAGGCCAGCGGTAACAATCGTCTCGTATTCTTCTTTCATCGCATCTGCCAAGGCAGCCAGATAGGCCTCTCGTGACTTATAGTAATCGTTTTGCAGAAATAGCGAGATCACACCGGGGCTTGCAGCGTTCATAAATCCACGCTCGGCTCCGTGTTCGGCCATGGCAGACTTGAGGTTGGCGATATCTTTATCAAGCTCGCCCTGTCCTTTGGATTTCACTTCCCCAATGCACATGGGCCGTGCGTATTGCGGGGTTCCACCGTCATCAGAAAGGCGCTGCAAAAAGCCCGGGAACATCTTGAGGTCAGCCGGTGCATTGCGCGGGCTGTCGCCGCCAAAACCCGTGTAGCGGTCTTTGACATAAGTGGCGTATGAAATCTTGGAAGTCTCGCCATCCGAGACGATATCAATGCCTGCCTCGACCTGTTTGCGCACGGTTTCAGACACCGCATTGGTCATACAGGTGTCAAATTCGCCCTGATCAAAAGGGGTTTCATTTTCGCGGGCAAAAATAAAATCAACTACGTCCTGTTTACGCGGTAAGGAGCCCACATGGGTTGTCTTAATTCGTTTCATCGAGTCTCCTCCCAGAGTCTAGTTTCCAGTCTTGGTCAGTCCAGCTGGATCATTTGTGGCGCGAACTCGGTAAAGGCTTGCCTCACCTGTCATTGATGGTGAAATCGCGTGAGCCTCACCGGAGCTTATCAGACAAGTATCGCCCGGATTGAGGATAGCCTCACTGCCCTGCAATCGCAGTTTCCAGTGCCCTCGCATTGGCATCAAAACCGTAGGCCTGTCATGGTGATACATTTTATCCTCGATCGAGTTTCGCGATAGGAAATCGACATCAAATCCAGGGCGGTCACGTAGTAACGCTTTGGCTCCGATAACCTTCGCTGGCTGTTTGTCGGACAAGGCCATCATGTCCCAATAGCGGGCCACGTGGTTGGGTAGTACGTCTGCCGTTGTTGGCTCAGCCCGTTTGGCTAGCTCCTCTTGCGACATAAGTGGCATTGGGTTCACATTGCGGGGCAGTGTGTCACCTTTTTTAGAATCGTACAGGATGCCATTCGCGCCTAAGATCAAGCCGTGATCCGCCGCGTCTTCGATCACCTGAGGAGCCCAATGCACACCGCCGCCGGCATCGTTGCCACCCAAGACAGCCATGATCATGCCATAGTCGGTGCCAATGTTTTCAAAGCCGCGGAAAATTCCGGTGGGAATGTTAAAAATGTCGCCTTCTTCCAGCGTCACTTCGCCCGCAGTCCCCCACCGACCCCAGAAAAACCGCCATTTGCCCTTAAGGACAAAAAATACCTCAGCTGTGTTATGGTCGTGCAGTGAATTACGCACGCGTGGTGGTTGTCCGGCTGCCCCGATATTGAACCCAATCTGGTCAGCGATATGCACGTGTTGATCAGGGCTCTCAGATACGCCACCGCCGATGATGGTAAAGTTTTCTTTTTGATCCGATCCAGGTGTATGGGCGTCGATAAAGGCGGTTTTGCAGGGTTTCAGATCACCGTAGCGAACGATGCGATCTTGGATATTTGTCATCATATATCTCCTTAAATTTCGAGTTTGTTGTTCAAACCCAACCACTCGGAGGTTGATTATTGAGTCGCTTCGCCCGCAACGATGCGCGATAGGAATGAAACCTGCGCATCGCTTGAGAACAGCTAAGTTGTGGCGCGTCGATTATCACTTTGGTTCATCCCGTCTGCATCAAGATTTGTTTCCAGATCGAAACATGGTCAAACAACGTCCATTCACGTCGCAGCCCGCGTGGGCCGAATTCGGCGTGGGAAAACCCCATGACATAAACATTAGCGCCGGTTGGCTGGCCAAACATCCCCCAACCGTCGTGTTTGCCGTGCAGGCTCCAGCGAACTGCCGCACGGGGCGGCAGCATCTGGTCTTCCCGGCCAATCTGATGTTCGATTTTGAACGTTGCATTCGGGAAAGACGCGCGCAGCCCCATCCAAAGCTTTTCCGTGTCTGCCCAAGAGTGCACAGTTGTTGAGGCAGGGTGCTCTGTTTGCACCGCACGGTCGTATTCTGCGCGGATCACAGCAAAATCTTTATCCATCATGCGGGTCAGGATATCAGACATCCGTTGTCCCCACTCATTGTTATTGCCTCGATTTCTGTAGGGGCCGTCGACATCAACCGCAGGGCAGAATGGTTTGACACATTGCTCCGTCCCTCCTTCACGGACGATTAGATTACGCGCAAATTTCTTCGGTTTCATTCCCAATTGTTTCACGATACCTGCTGTGTCCCTGATCAACCACTCATCGTTGATCTGATCATTGATCGCAGCGCAATCGGCGATTGCCCGTATGACAAAGCGCTTGCCAGTTGCTGGGCCAAAGTAGCCTCCACCAGTATGTGTACCCATGGTCAACAGACGATGTGAGGATAGAAACCCTTCGTCTTCATTGCCTGACCAGATCACATCCTCACCTGTCAGCTCACGGTCAGGAAATTCGGCCAAAGTCGCTAAAGTTCCATTGATTGTTTTTTGATTTCCTATTGACACGCCTTCGGGGAACCGCATCGGAATATCGGGCGTGTATCTATGGTTTAACGTTGCAATGCCTCGATCCTCCCAAATCTCTTGAGTGATTTTCAGGATATAATCTGGGAAATCGGTGAATTGGGGGTTAAATCCCTTCATATGGTCCATCCCTTTGGAATTTGAGCAGATCCGCGCACAATAAGAGGCCCGTCAATTGCTATGTGGCGTGTATCACCGGTGTTTTTGTCAATCTGGTCGAGCAGAATTTCGATCGTGTTTGCGACCATGCGGTTGGTAGGCTGACGCATGGTCGTCAGGTTGTAAGCGGGCCATCCAGCCGCGGGCACATCGTCATATCCGACGACCGAAACGTCCTCGGGAACCCTTAATCCAAGTTCAAAGCGCAACGTGTCTAGAACGGAGAAGGCCATATGATCATTCGCAACAAAAACCGCTGCTGGTGCATCATGCGCAAACATTTTGCGCGTGGCGTCAGCTGCTTTCTCCATCTTGAAGTCACCTTCGGCACGAGAATGCAGCGCGACCCCTGCCTCTGCCAGCGCAGCTGTGAAACCCGCTTCGCGGTCGCGTTGTGTCGACGCACCATGCCAGCCTGCAATATATCCTATTTTTCGGTGCCCGGCGGCCAACAAGAACTCCGCGACCTTACGCCCTCCGGCATAGTTGTCAGACGTCACGGCGGACATGTTTGGGTCATCCTGACTGCGGTTGAATAGAACCATTGGCACGCCGGCCGCGCGACATCGCTCTGACAGATCAGACGATAAAGCAACAGAGGCCGCAATAATGCCATCTACCTGATAATCAAGAATTTCCTCGACAACGGTGTCGATATGGCCAGCGGTCTGTTCAGCCATAAAAATCAGTACGTGATAGCTGCGTTTTTGCAGTTCGTTAGATAGTTTTTCGAGTGCCTCAGGGTAAAACTGGTTTTCAAGATAGGCCACCACCAAGCCGATAATTCGGCTTTTCCCCGATACCATCGCACGCGCCAGAACATTGGGGCGATATCCCAGCTCCGCCGCGGCTTTTCGCACTTTTTCGACAGTTTTCTTGGATGCAGACGCGCCGGGCGTAAAAGTGCGCGACACCGCAGATTGACTGACGCCAGCACGCTTAGCAACTTCTAGTGATGTGATCCGACTCTTGGTCATTCGGCGGTCCACCCACCATCAACCAGTAACGATGTTCCCGTCACCATTGCGGATGCATGGGACGCCAAAAAAACGACGCCGCCCATAATGTCTTCTACTTCGCCAGCACGCCCAAGTTTGATCTTGTCCTCGACCCACGCTCGCTTCTTGGGATCTTCAAAGGTTGAACGGGTCAAATCAGTCAAGATGAATGTTGGGCAGATGGTATTTATCCGAATACCTACTTTGCCCCATTCTATGGCCATGGCTTTCGTAAATCCCTCAACCGCGTGTTTCGTTGCACAATAAACAGCACGATCAATGCCGCCCACATGCGCCATTTGGGAAGAGATATTAATTAAACTTCCGGGTTTACCTGCTGCTACCAATCCTTTGGCGACCGCTTGCGTCAGGAAATATGCCCCTTTTATATTGAGGTCTGCAACCGCATCAAAATCAGTTTCTGTCGTATTTGTTGCGGGGCTGTGACGGGCCAAGCCCGCCGAATTCACAAGAATATCAAACGGGCCGTTTGATGCCACAGCCGCCTGCGTGCCAGCAATATCGGAAACGTCTAGTGGCAAGGCGCTGGCGGACATTCCAGCAGCCGTCATTTCTTCTTCCAGCCCGTTCAGGGCGTCGACGCGCCGCGCGGCAAGCGTAACTTCTGCGCCCGCCTCACCCAGCGCAACCGCGCAGGCCAATCCAATGCCGGAACTAGCACCCGCGACCAAAGCGCGTTTTCCATCCAATCGAAATGAGGGTGTTTTGGGCAAAGTCATTAGCGAACTCCAATTGGAGAGGAAATTGAACCCTGCACGCGTGCTTTGTTAAATTCACGCAACCGGGCAAACACATCTACACCGAGTTGGGCATAGACGTCTAACAGATCGATCAACACCCAATTTTCGCGAATAAGCTCTCCTTCAACGCGCCAAAAATCAAGGCTACGCATGGTGATTTTCTGCCCAGACGGGACAATGCCCAACCATCCATCGCCGGTGACCGTCATCTGCATGTTCGGCCAGCCTGTTGCGACGACATAAGCGCCGTCACCATAGAAATGGCAGTTGAGCGTTCCCGTCGTGCCGCCGCGGCGATCAGGTAATGCGTTCAGGAATGGAATTTGGTGCCAATGGCGAAAGCCGGCAAGACCACGCGCGGTGCCAATACCTGCAGGACCATACCAGTTGATGCGTGGATCCCAATATCTCTCCGCGTGCATGATTGCTGGGCCACCTTCAACAGGATGGCGTGAAAGGTTGGTCAGCATCCCGATTACGGTTGCAAGACTTTTTGCGCTTTGCTCGTTTGAGCGGGAGTCGAAAGACACCCCATCTTGGGTCGCAGGTCCAGAGATATACATCTCGCGCCCGAGGCTGGGTACCATGGGCCAAGCGCTTGCTTGCATCATGAGTTCGGGGAGATCCCAGATCGCTTGCATCTCAACGACACTATTTCCTGAGACGCGATAGAATTCGTGGAACCGAATGTGAGCGAAATGGCCAGTCGGCGGAATATCAAGAAAAGGTCGCGTGAACGTGCCAACGTAATGCCCGGCGCATCCGATCCAATCGTGGTTGTTGGAGTCCGTGCCCGCGCTGACAATCCAGTCGCGACGTTCCAGATCTGGTAATGCGTTCAATAGCGGCGCATAAGCCGCATCATAAAGCGCCTGTGGTCCTAACAGATCACCGAACGGATGGCACAGATGCAAAGGCGCATCTGGAGATATTAAAGTGCCAAGTGCGGATTGCACTGAAGCGCCATCAAAATCTGCCATGGCCGTTCGCACAGGCGTAATCAACGCCCTTAATCTGTCAGGACTAGCCATTACTTGGCGGCCTTACCATAAGGCACATTCTGACCACCATAGCGGCGTACGCGTAGGTTGCATTGTTCCGCATGACCGACAAAGCCTTCCAGCAAGCATAAACGTGATCCGTAGGCCCCAATCCTAGCGGCCGCCTCGTCCGTGGTGATTTTTTGGTAACTGTGCGTCTTCAGGTATTTACCAACCCAAAGGCCGCCGGTATACCGACCAGCTTTTTTAGTGGGTAAGGTGTGATTGGTGCCGATTACCTTATCGCCGTTCGAGACGTTCGTGCGTGGCCCAAGGAACAGCGCGCCATAACAAGTCATGTTCTCAAGGAACCAGTCATCACGATCAGTCATTACTTGCACATGCTCGGACGCGATGTCGTCGGCAACCGCCAATATTTCGTCATAGGTGTCACACAGGATGACTTCGCCATAATCATCCCAACTCACCCGCGCGGTCGTTGCAGTTGGGAGAATATTCAGAATGCGATCGATTTCGAAAAGCGTCTCTTCAGCCAATTTGCGCGAATTAGTCACCAGAACGGCGGGTGAATTGTAACCATGTTCGGCCTGACCCAGCAGGTCGGTTGCACACATTTCGGCATCTACTGTTTCGTCCGCAATGACCATTGTTTCTGTCGGACCCGCAAATAGGTCGATCCCGACACGACCAAAGAGCTGGCGTTTGGCTTCGGCCACGAACGCATTGCCTGGCCCAACAAGCAGGTGAACGGGATCGATAGTTTCAGTGCCAATCGCCATTGCGCCCACGGCCTGAATGCCGCCAAGCACATAGATTTCATGCGCGCCACCCAGGTGCATTGCGGCAATCACTGCCGGGTTTGGTTCACCTTTAAAAGGGGGCGTGCAGGCGATGATGCGCGGCACACCCGCAACTTTGGCTGTGGCGACTGACATATGCGCAGAGGCCACCATCGGGAACTTACCACCGGGCACGTAACAACCAACGGATTGCACTGGGATGTTCTTGTGACCGAGTATCACGCCAGGCATGGTTTCGACTTCGATATCAAGCATGCTGTCGCGTTGTGCCTGCGCAAAGTTGACGACTTGGGCTTGGGCGAACTTGATGTCCTCAAGATCGCGTGGGCTGACCTTGGCGACGAGCGCATCTATTTCGTCTTGGCTAAGCCGATAACTGTCTCGATCGTAGCCATCAAACTTGTTGGCCAATTCGCGCACAGCAACGTCGCCACGCTGTTCAATGTCCTTAAGCGTTGTGGCGACAACAGCGGCTGTCTTAGCGTCGTCTTCGGCGCGATCGGCTTCGGGTTTACCGTGTTTGAGATGGTTTATAGCCATTGCATTATCCTCGCTTAGTCAGGTCTTGGGGCGGTGCCGTCGCCGCGGTCGAAGACTTCCCAGCCATGGCCGTTGAACAAGTCAACACCCAGTTGTGCTGCGACATGGGCGAAATCAACATTTACCCAATTATCGACGATCTTGCCGTCAACTACTTTCCAGAAATCCATGTAGCGGATTTCAATCCGTTTGCCGGTAGCTTTGAGGCCAAGGAAGTCGCCGGAATGCGTAGCCTCCTGACGGCCAAAGGCTGCGGCCCATTCCCCCATATAAAGACGCGCTTCGTCAATGCAGACCTTATCCGAGAAGGCCGCCTGAAACGGGCGTTGCCAGTTATCTTGAAACTCTCGCAGGCCGATTTTTGTGCCGCAGCCTCGATTGCCCATCCAGCGGAAGTTCTCCGAGAAAAACTCGCCGATATCGCCAATGCGATGGTCATTCAGACCATCCACCATGCCTTCGATAACCGAACGGGTTTCGTCCGTTTTGGACATATCCGTATCGCGTGTTAGCATCGCTTGCTCCGGTCGCGATCCCTTCATTCAAGATCTTCCTCTTTTTTTGTATCAGCGCGCGCTGATATCGGTTTTTTGCGCATTGAATTGTGTTTAAGTCCTGGTTGTTAGTAAAAGTCTTTCGTCGTTATCCTTTGACCGCTCCGGCTGTCAGCCCGCCGACGATCTGGCGTTGGAAGAACATGACAAGAATGAACAAAGGAATGATGGCAGAAACCGCCGCTGATACTGCGAACATGATATTTCCATCCGTGTAGGTTGTTCCTAGATAAGCGAATATTTCGGGCATCATGGTCCGGTTTTCTTCGGACAAAAGCATCGAAGTCACTGCAAAGTCGTTGTAGGCCAGCAGGAAGCTGAACAGGCCAGTGGTAATCACACCGGGCCACATGACGGGCACAATAACACGGCGAAAGGCCTGAAATTGGCTGCAGCCGTCGACCTTAGCGCTTTCGTCCAATTCCTTCGGAATACTTTGGAAAAAGCTGTGCAGCATCCACAGAGTGAAGGGCTGATTGATGGCAACAATTACAATGATGGTTGTCGGCAAAATGCCCCAGATGTTCCATTCAAAAAACGGCAAAAGGTACCCAGCCACAAGGGTTACGGGCGGGATAGCGCGAAAGATCAACGCGGCAATAAGCAACCAAAACGTATAGCGATACCCAGATCGAGACAGGGCATAGCCACCTAATGTTCCGATGGTCAAAGAAGTGCAAACAACAAAGAAACAAACGATGAAGCTATTTAGGACATTGCGCCAGAATTCTTCATGGATCCATGCGCCTGCATAACCGGTAGTGGTGAAGGGGCTCCCATATTCGGCCTTGGTACGTTCTCCGGTCAACGCATATGTCCAATCGGTGATGGAAAAAAAATCAAGTTCTACCTTGAAGCTTCCCCATGCAGTCCAAAGGAAAGGAAAGGCCGCAACGATCAACCAAAAGATTGCAAACGCATAGATCGTCAACCGAAGCCCAAGGGGTCTTTTGTTTGCGATACTTGCCATATCAGGTTTTTCCTTTGAAATCGCGCCAGGTGCGGATCAGAACCGGTGTTAACAAAATGGCGACACCGATGATTGTAAGAACTGAGGTCGCGGCAGCGGATGACAATTGTCGGGTTTCACCACCCAAATCGTTGAAGATGAACCAACTTAATGATTGTGCATGTGCCGAAGCGCTAAAGCCTACAATAGGTTCAAAAACCCTGAAATTATCCATCAATTGCATCAGCGCAACGAATGTCACCAGTGGCATCAGGTGAGGCACGACAACATAACGCACCTGCTGCCAACGGCTTGCGCCGTCTATTTGTGCGGCCTCAATCTGGTCATTGGGCATTGTTTGAAGGCCCGCGTAGAAGATTACAAATGCGAAGGGGGCTGCGTGCCAGACGCCATAGACGATCAGGGAGACCCATGTCAGCGTCGTAGATGCCTTAAGCGAAAGGCTTGGGTCGGCTGCCATATATTGAATGGCGCTTCCCAATATCCCGCGACTGTCTATCATCCAGAGCAAAACAAGCGAACCAATCAATGGCGTGACCACGAACGGCAGCAGGGAAAAGAAGATCGCAAGTCCCTTGAGGCGTTCGTGAAGCGAATTGATCGCAAGGGCGATCATTAGGCCTAGAATGATCACCAAGGGGGTAACTACAAAAGTAAATGTCAGGGTAAATGCCATGGCCCGGTAGAAGGGTAAATTTGTCATTTTTGTGAAATATTCATCCCAGTTTTGGGACGTCGACCACGCATGGCCGGCTTCTGTTGCAGCCAAGTGACCACGGTCTAAGAAGATATCAAGGCCAATAAAACGGCCAAGGGGAGCGGCATCGCGTATTTCGGCAGTTGCATCTTGGTCAATCTTTGTTTCGGTAGTGCAACCCAGAAGCGGTGTGCAGCTTTCTACCTCGACCAAGACGGCCAGGTGTGGGGCAAAGACGGACTGAACAACAACAGATACCAATGGAAGGGCGATGAAGAAAACCATCGCGGCTCCTGTTGGCAAGAAAAACCAAAAAAATGTCGAATGCCGCATCAAATTATCCCCATTGGGTAAGATCGGAGGGGCCAAGTTTTTGCCCCTCCGACAGGAAGGTTCCTAGTCCAGGAGACCCTTTTCCTTGGCAGCGGCATTGTAGGCCGCTGTGATATCGCCTAGCGCTTGTTCTGCGCTTTCTTTGCCCTGCATGAAGTCTGAAAGTTCCGCACCAAGTGCGGAGTGCAGCAATGGCTGCTGTGGCAAAGATGGATAAGGCTTGGATTTGCCACCAGCCGCGGCAAATACACCAACAGCTGCCTCAGTAGGCTCGTATCCATCGATCAACCAGACTGCTTGTTTTGCAGTATCGTTGTCGCCCAAAATTTCAGGGCGAATAGCGTGGACCAAAGCGATAAAGCTGGCTTCTGCCTCAGCGTCTGAAACGTTCTTGGCAATCGAAAACCCGTCCCACCATAGTGTTGTCGCAAGTGTTCCGTCACCACCAACAGTCATCGGACCTGCAATTGCAAAACCGTCTTGAACCTCCTGTGGGATGCCTTCGGCTTCCAGCATAGTTGCAGCACGGGATCCCCACATGTTCATGAGTGCAACGTTACCAGCTCGGTATTCAGCGTTGGTTGCGTTTGAGTCGTGGGTCAGGAAGTCTGGATTCATATACTCAGACAGTGCTTTCAGCATAGTCAGTGTCGCAACACCCTGGGCGTTGTTAATAGCCAGTTCGGCAGTGCCTGGTTTGTAAAAATCGCCGCCATGTCCAAGATACATGTTGATAAATTCAGTAGCTAGGTTCCATCCAGCGGCATAAGCGCCACCGACTGGGTTCTCCATGATACCCTGATCGCGGATCATTTTTGCAGCTGCCAACAGTTCTTCGTACGAACTAGGGGCATCAACGCCGATTTGATCAAGAACGTCAGCACGGTAAACAAGGTGTTGCGCGTTCGCCATGAAGCCGACTGCCATGACGTTGCCGTCGATGACAATAAGCTGGTTTTCCTTGAGGCTTGCGCCGTGCTTTTCAACCAGATCATTCAAAGGACGGATTAGGTCTTCGTTCAACATGGATGTTAAAACAGAGTTGTTGTCGATAACGGCTGTGTATTCAGCTGGATTGCCCTGCATACCCGCGACGTTCACCTTCTGGTGGTCAGCTGTCAGGTTTGAAGTCACCTCTCCTCCCATACATTCAGCGGCACCGGCGCCGACGGTCTGAATCGCAGGAAATTCATTGCCAACAATGCTGACCCTGGCGTTGATTTCGCAAGCTGCAAAAGCACTCCCACCCGTTATTGCAAGAACGCTAGAAAGCGCTATTTTCTTAAGAAACATTTTTGTTTTCTCCCTAATAGTGGATGCATCTTCGAAGCCTGCACCCGATTACCCCGCCGAGGCGGGAAGTTGAGGGGGCTACCCCCCGATACGCGCACCTGTTTCTGCTTCGAATAGGTGGCAGTGCTCTCTTGGCACCTCAATCGACACTATTTCGTCGATTGCAGCCCGATAGTTTTTGTCCGCTTTAACAGATACTAATGCGCCGCCAATGCGCACGCTGACCATTGTCGCATCTCCCAAGAGTTCCATTGTGTAGATTGGCGAATTGATCTGCCCACCGCTCTCGACAACTTTGGCATCTTCAGCACGGAAACCGAGCGTTACAGCGCCATCGGCCGCGTCAATTCCGGCGATTTGAACATTAATGGCGGTAAATGTGCCGTCTTTGATTGTTCCGTTTATTAGGTTCATCGCAGGATTGCCGATGAAGCTGGCTACAAACGCATTTGCGGGATTGTCGTAAATTTCAACAGGCGTGCCCACTTGCTGCACCACTCCCTCCTTCATGATAACGACCCTATCCGCGAGTGTCATGGCTTCAATCTGGTCGTGGGTCACGTAGATCGTCGTTACAGCCAGTTCGTGTGATAGGTTCTTGATGTGCGCGCGGGTCGAAACCCGTAGCTTGGCATCTAGGTTGGAAAGTGGTTCGTCCATTAAGAATACGTTCGGTTCACGCACAACCGCGCGGGCAAGTGCGACGCGCTGGCGTTGACCGCCTGATAACTCGGCCGGTCTGCGGTGTAGAAAATCGTCAAGTTCAACCATGGCACTGGCTCTGCGAACTTTTTCATCATGGGTTTTGGGATCAACACCACGTACGCGCAAAGGAAAGCGAATGTTTTCATAGACATTCATGTTCGGATAGAGTGCATAACTTTGGAAAACCATCGCCACGTCGCGGTCTTTTGGCTCAAGATCATTGACCCGCTTTCCGTCGACTAGAATGTCACCTTCGGTGACGTCTTCAAGCCCCGCAATCATCCGCATTGTTGTGGTTTTTCCACACCCAGACGGCCCAAGAAGAACCAAAAACTCTTTGTCAGCAATGGTGAGGTCAAACTCGTGAACACCCACGAAAGATCCCCAACGTTTGGACAAATTGCGGAGCTGAATTTCAGCCATATCTTTCCCCTACTTATTGCAAGCAATTTTGCATGCGTTTGCAAAGACCATAGACATCGGGTGATTTGTTTGGCAACTTGTTTTTGCAATCGAATGCAAAAATATCAAAAAAAACTAGAAAGCCTCCGATGATCTCTGATTTTGGAAATGAAAAACAGCTTGTTAGGGAATATTATGAGCGTCTTGATGGGGCAAGCGGCGGTGATATTTTGATGGCGTTGGAAGCCTTCACATCAATAGATTATCTTTGGCGCGGGTTTCATCCGTTCGATGAAATTTCATCTGCGTGCGAGGTCGCCGAATCATTCTGGCGACCCTTACGCGCCGCTCTGACCTGTATGCAGCGCCGCATGGATATCTTTATGGCGGGTCAAAATACCATTGTGGAGCAGGGTGGGGTATGGGTCGTTTCAATGGGCCATCTGATGGGCCTGTTCGACCAGCCGTGGCTTGGCATTCCCCCAACAGGAAAGATTGCCATGTTGAGGTACTGCGAGTTTCACCGCGTCGAAAACAACAAGATCACCGAAACGGCGATGTATTTCGACATCCCTCACTTAATGGTTCAGGCCGGTCTTCAGCCCTTTCCAATGCAAACTGCTGCTCATCTGGTACAACCCGGCCCTATGACCCATGATGGTTTGATGTTCGAACAGGAAAATCCTGCCGCGGGGCTGAAAACCCTCGCTGTTATAGAAGACATGATCCGTGATTTAGGCCAATGGGACAGCGGACTTGGGCTGGCGGATGAACTGCGCCGAACATGGAGTGAGGACATGATCTGGTGGGGACCAGAGGGTATTGGTGCGACCTTCACAATTGAACGTTACGCCAAACAGCATTCTGGGCCGTTCCGAGCTACGCTTACTAATCGGTCCAAAACGACACATATCGCCCGCTTGGCAGAGGGAAATTTTGGAGGCTTCTTCGGGTGGCCTAATTTCACCGCCACTCCGGCAGGCGGCTTCATGGGCATGCCCGCGACCGCCACTCCGGCAGAGTTTCGCGTGATAGATATCTATCGTCGTGACGCTGACAAACTCGTTGAGAATTGGATCTTCATCGATCTTCTGCATTTTTGGAATATGCAGGGTATCGACATTCTGGCGCGCACAACCGGCATTCTCGTTGGTCGTGAAACAGGTGCAAAGGGGTTGCAGGTATGATTGATGCACATCACCACCTTTGGGATCTTTCTGCAGTTCACTACCCGTGGCTGATGGCGCGCGGCGTCGAGCGGTTTTTTGGTGACCCAACGCCCATTCAACGCAACTACCTCATCGAGGAATTCCGCGATGAGGCCGCGGCTGTCGGGGGCAGTGCCTCGGTACATGTTCAGGTCGGAGCGGAAAACAGCTTGGCTGAGGCACGCTGGGTGCAATCCATTGCTGGCGCCAATCCCGACTGGCCGTTGAAACAGGTGGTTTTTGTCGACGCTACGGCGGATGATCTGGATTTCCAGCTGAATGCTTTTCAGGCGCTTCCCAGCGTCGTCGGGGTGCGGCAGATTGTTGGTCGCGCGCCCGGCGAAGACGCGGTGACCGGAACAAACACGCTGCTCGACAACCCCGCGTTTGTTGCTGGCCTGCAAAACGCTGGGCAACGCGGGCTGAGCTTTGATCTTCAGTTGATACCGGAGTTGATGGGAAAAACAGCCGATTTGCTAGCGCGCGCCCCCGATACCGCTGTCGCGCTTTGCCATGCGGGATCTCCGCATGACCGATCAAACGACGGGCTGGCGCGTTGGGCCGCCGAACTATGCGCGCTGTCCGATCTGCCGCAGGTACGTTGCAAGCTGTCTGGTTTGGGCATGTTTGAACATGATTGGGTATCCGAGAGCTTCCGTCCCATTGTCGAGACCTGCTTAAATCAATTCGGCTCCAATCGCGTGATGTTTGGGTCAAATTTTCCGGTGGACAAGCTGTATTCCAACTATTCCACACTGGTGCAGACCTATCGAGACCTTATTCCGCGCGAGATGCATCAAGCGGTTTTCAATGACACGGCAGCAGACTTTTATTCGATATCACAAATTTAACCGTTGGTAATTTCGGGGTTTGAAAGAACACGTTTGCCTTAATTTCAATATCTAAGGGCAATTGAACTCAATAATGAGGTGTTTTGACAGAGTGAGCGCATTACACGACATTGTTCTTTACAAAACGCTGCGAACAATACTTTCGATTTACGGATGTCGCTAAATCTGTGACTGGCAAGTTTCATATACCAACGCTCAGCTGTTGAAATTTCGGCATTGGCAGCGTGATTTGAGCCATCAAGGCGACCTTTTTCCCGGAATGCTGCATATTTTGTGTTGACGGGTAAACGTAAGCGTATTCCTCAATAATTGGGTTCAATTCTTCTATTTTAGGGATGATTATTAACATCCTCCCCGCCTTGAAGGACGGTATCGCCAGCCGGTATTTACGATGACGCAAGACCAACAGAACACACTCAACCAAACCATTTCTAGGCTGCCATCATTTATGTCTAATACTTTCAAATATGATTATTATTTCATGGAGTTGTTTCGATAAATGCCCAAAAAAAAGCCCAAAAATGGCCACATAATTCATTAAAATTTATTGTAATTGATGATCAAGTCAGAATGCGCGGGTAATAGCGTTATAAAATATGGGTAAAAGGGGCAAGAGAACTCTCTTGTTGAAACGGCAATGGCTATTGGTGAAGCGGGAAGCGTAACAACGAATTCTCCGACAGAAGACCAACCGATATCAGTCAATCTTACTGAAGCCCTCACTGATCCAGTATTTGCGCTCAGTGCGACGAATAATGGCGGTGATCAATTTGTCCTACGTGTCACCAGCCAGAATCTTGACGCGAATGGTGACACCACATCTTTCACTTTTATAATAGAAGAATGGGAGTATCACGATGGACCACACGGTGCGACTGAGACGATAAGCTGGCTCGCTATCGAACAGGGGGTTCATTTTCTCCCAGATGGGCGAACCATTGAAGCAGGTACCACTTCTATTTCCAGCAGCAATCAAAATACGGGTGGAAGTGCGATATTTAACGCCTCGTTCTCAACGCCTCCTGTTGTACTGACATCTGTGATGTCGGAATTCGATACCAATACGGTGGACAGTGATCCCAGTAATATCACGACCTCGGGGTTTGATTTGACGCTGCAGGAGGAAGAAGCGCAGGATGGTATACACTCGGTTGAAACAGTTGGCTGGATCGCGATTGAACCGGGGGGCGACTCAACATCCGGTACGGCAAATTCATTTGGTGGTGTCGACGAGAACTCCGATCTCCTGAGCCTTGGTGCCACTTTCGCTGACAGCGTGGTGCTGGCTGAGACGCAAACAATAAATGGAGCAGACACAGCGACGGTTGTTATCTCCAATCAGTCAAATAGCGACGTAAGTGTTTTCATTGAGGAGGAACAATCTTCTGATATTGAAGAAAACCATATCAACGAAACAGTTGGTATAGTCTCCTTTGAAGATGGGCTTATTCCTTGTTTTACTGCGGGCACTCGTGTTCAAATCCCTGGTGGTCACATTGACATTGATCGTCTAAAAGTGAGTGATCATGTGGTGACAGTCGACGATGGGCCGCAGCGTATCCGATGGATTGGCCGCCGCCACTTTGACGCGTCTGCTCTTTTCCATAACGAAAATCTTAGACCGGTGCGGATTGTCGCTGGTGCTTTGGGTAACCAACTGCCAAAACGGGATCTTCTTGTTTCTCGCCAACACCGGATGTCCGTTTCTTCACAGGTAGCAGAAAGAATGTTTGGGAAACGTGAGGTTCTGATTGCCGCAGTCCAACTTACTTCTCTGCCAGGCATATTTATAGATACATCAGTGGAAGAGGTAGAGTACGTCCACCTTTTGTTTGACAGCCACCAACTGCTTAATGTGGAGGGTGCTCAGTCAGAGAGTTTGTATCTCGGAAATGAGGCACGACGAGCACTTTCACCCGAGGGAAGGCATGAAATTTCTTTGTTGTTTCCTGAACTAATCTGTGAAAGCAACGCTCAGGAGCCTGTAAGATTTGTGCCTACAAGACATTTGCAGAAAAGGTTAATGGCACGTCACGTGAAAAACAAAAAACCAGCTTTGATTTAGTCAATAATTGATCGTTGAAATTTAAAGGCGCTGGTTTTTGCGTCCCAACCCCAGCAATCGCTGATACTCACTAAAGCAAAAGTTTTCCTCGTCTAACGTTTCTGATATGCATTTTTGGTGAATATTCATCAGCTGAACCGTAACGGGCACCGTGGCAATCTAGCGTATACTGGCGGCAAAGGGCTTACCTCCACCACATTTCGACACCTACCATTAGATTATTTGCCATGCCGAGTGAATGATTGTCAGTTTCCACTCTTCTCAAAGAAACTTGAAAGAACTCTTTCAGGATTGAGGTATCGGTATCGGCCACGTTACTGTCTGGTTTTCGCGAAATCTCTTTGGGTGACTTAGAATGAAGCTTTTCCGTAATCTAAATACGAGTGCACCTCTTGATCTCAAACAATTTCCCGACATGCACAGGTCGCAAACGGTAGGCCTTAGGTTTGTCGAACTTGATAACCAACCGATAAATCGTACACCAAGGCCAAGAGATGTCTAGCACTACATATAAATCTAGCCGAGAGATCAGCCATACTTTGGGATTGCTCTTTGTGTTTGCCGCAGGTGTACTTTGGTCCACCGTGGGTCTCGGTATCCGATTGATTGAAGAAGCTAATGTCTGGCAAATTTTACTTTACCGGTCCGTTGCGCTTAGTGCTTTTCTGTATTTAATTATCTCCCTGCGAAGCGGTGAAAATCCACTTACCCAAGCCTGCCGCTCGGGTCTACCCGCCATTGTCGCAGGACTTGCGTTGGTTGCAGCTTATTCGGGTGGGATTTACTCTATCCAAGTCATTCCCGTCGCCAACGCGCTTTTATTATTTGCTACAGCTCCGTTCATGGCGGCCATTCTGGGCTGGGTCATTTTACGGGAGCGTGTCCGTGCTGCTACATGGATTGCAATTTTCGTAGCAATCGGAGCTATCGCAATAATGGTTTCGGGCGGGACCTCAGTTGGAGCGATTGACGGGACTCTGGCGGCTCTCGGCGCTGCCTTGGGATTTGCCGTTTTCACTGTTGCTCTTCGCTGGGGTAAATCGGGTGAAATGCTACCTGCAGTGTTTCTTTCAGGTTTATTTGCGATAATCCTCACGTCATTAATTTGCACGTTTCAAGGCCTATCTCTCGTTTTGTCGGCACGCGATGCCGGCCTTTCCATGGGCATGGGGGTGTTTCAGGTTGGCGCGGGGTTGGTCCTTTATACTTTAGGATCGCGAACACTGCCCGCTGCGGAACTTACATTGCTGTCCCTCGCCGAAGTGCTACTTGGCCCATTTTGGGTTTGGCTTTTCCTTGGAGAAGACTCCTCTTACCGTACACTTTTGGGCGGTTCACTGCTTTTGGCGGCAATAATTGGTAACGCATTGTCCGGTGCTAGGTTTAAACCGCACCTACCAACGGATTTTGAGGTATGACATCGGCGATTTAAACATATCTCTGGCAAGTACCGAGCCTATGAAAATCCGGTCAAGCAGTTTGGGCGGGATCGCATTTATGGCTGGTGGTCTGTTCTTATTTTCTGCTGTCGATACTCATGCCAAGTTCCTGTCGGAGACCCTTCATCCGATACAGATAACATGGTCCAGGCAATTTGGACTCCTCATGGGTGTCTTGTTTTTGTTGGCTACCCGTGGCTTAAGTATCCTAAATACCTGCCATCCTTATCTTCAAATGGGCCGAGGAGTACTGGCCGCGGGGTCTGCGACACTTTTTGTCGTAGCAGTTTCCTTTGTGCCGCTGGCGGATGCAGTCGCCATTAGTTTTGTCGCACCTTTTTTCGTGACTGTGTTAGGCGCTTTGATACTTGGCGAGACTGTCGGTGTAAGGCGTTGGATTGCAGTTGCTATCGGTTTCCTGAGCACTTTGATTATCATACGGCCCGGGATGGGGGTGATCCATCCTGCGTCTGTTTTGGTGTTTTTTGCAGCCCTGCTTTTTGCGCTTCGCCAAATACTGTCTCGAAAGCTTAGTGGTTCCGACAGGACAATCACAACCGTAGCGTACACTGCTTTAACTGCGAGTGCATTGCTGACTGTTCCACTGCCGTTTGTATGGCAAACGCCTGTGTTGGGAGTCGAAATTGCATTGCTGGTGAGCATGGCTATTCTGGCCGGAGTTGCAGAAGTTCTGGTGATAAGGTCATTGGAATTGACTCAGGCAGTTGTCCTTGCTCCAGTTCACTACAGCTTGCTTGTTTGGGGGACCTTCTATGGTTGGCTGGTATTTGATCAGCTACCAGATATTTTGACATGGATTGGTGCTGCGATAATCGTTGTGACGGGCATTTACACACTTCACCGTGAGGGATTGGTTGCTAAACAAAAGGACCAGAAGTCAGATTGAGGTGTCTAATTGTCTTATGTTGGCAGAATGGTGCTGTTGAACTGTGCATCTGAGCCCCGTTTATTCGAGTGCATACCAATACCTCCAGGGCTCAGTGCTCGCCACAGTCGCAAACTGCACAAACTTTCCATTTTCGACATCCTCTCGCCACTTGGGTGCAATAATGGCTGGGGATAAAGCTCGGAGGATACGTTGGATCTGAGGCTTAAATGCTCTATCCCTTTGTGGTATGATATCGTGAATTCGCGCGGCTGATGGCATTTTAGACCTTAAGTCGAATAACCTGTCAAAACGCTCAGATCGACGCTGATATCGAGTTTGCTGACTGTATCCTCAGAAATTCAGTTCTTTGGGTAAATTTTTTTGGGATAAATCGGGCAGCACTCTGACGGCGCCAGCAAAATTTTGGTGGGCTGTATACATTGACGGAGTGACTAAAGTTTTAATGCCTGCTGCAAGAGCGGAACGCAGGCCATTCAAGCTATCCGCGAAAGCTATTACGTCCTCCGCGAGCAGGCCCAGCCGTCTGAGCGCCAGCAAAAAAACGTCTGGCGCTGGTTTCTTTAAGTCGACTTCGTCGCCTGCTGCAATAACATCAAACACGTCGACACCAGCATAACCCCAGCATGACTGGCATAAGGCGTCCACGTTCTCGCGGCTTGTCGTCGTCGCTACTGCAACTTTAACCCCGGCATTGCGGGCATTTCTAATCAGATCTGCAACGCCTGGTCGCAATTGAATGCCACCTTCGGAAAGGATTTTGGCACAAATCTCCGTCTTGATCTTGTACAGAGCTACAATTTTTTCATCGTCTGGGAAGATCTTTGCTAAGTCGTCTCGGTGACGCCGCATACGTTCTTTACCACCAGTTGTTTCCAGAAGGCTCGTATAATCGTTGACAGACCAATCCCAGTCCATACCGCTCTCTTGGAAGGTTTGGTTGAATGCTGCACGATGAACTTCTTCGGTTTCCGCTAGCGTCCCATCGACATCAAAAATGAGTGCTTTCGCAGTCATGTCTCTTTGGCCAGAAGCGCTGTGACTAGGCTCGGCAACTTATCAAAACTTGAGAACGCTTTTTCATGTGGGAGCGCTGAAACTGGAACTTTTCGATAACCCTCAGTGAATAAAATGAATGGGACATTCGCGCGCGAGGCCGTTTCCGCATCAACATCACTATCACCCACGTAAATCATTAACCCCTCGCCTAATGCGTCGAAGGCGGCATCAAGCGGTGCAGGATCAGGTTTACTTACCGGCAAACTGTCACCGCCAATTACTGTTTGGAAAAAAATGTTCAAAGACAAATGGTTTAAAACAGCCTGAGTCGCTTCCATTGGCTTGTTGGTGCAGACACCAAGAACGTGTCCTTCAGCAACAAGTTCTCGAAGCGCCTCGCAAACCCCAGGATAAATCTCTGTTAGGTTGGTCGCACTATGATATCGAGCTACAAATCGGGCTAGAAGATCTTTTTGCTGCGAGTCGGGAATATTGCGTGCCGCGCGCATCTTTTGGACAAAAACAGCCACTCCATTGCCAATGAAATCGTGGGCTTGGGCGAGCGAAAAGGGCGCAAGGCCATCTTCCTCCATCAACGTGTTCGCGATGTTCTGAATGTCCGGGGCGCTGTCGATAAGCGTACCGTCAAGGTCAAAAACAATACGTGCCATAAATTATGTCACCTTCTGAGCTATCTAATGGAGTTTCGAATGGCACGCATGTTCGCACCGTAAGCAGCAGGATTATCTACTGAGCCACCGCGAAACACCGCAGAGCCTGCGACGAGCACATCTGCGCCGGCAGCAACCAATTCTGGTGCGGTGTCTGGGTCAACGCCGCCATCAATTTCGATGTGCACTGGCCGATCACCGATCATATCGCGTAGTTTTCTTACTTTTTCAGTCATATTGATAAACTTTTGCCCTCCAAAACCGGGGTTCACAGTCATAACACACACCAGATCGGCAATATTGAGTACGTGAGCCACACTATCGGCTGGTGTGCCGGGATTCAGCGCAACGCCAGCTTTCATTCCCGCTGCGCGGATTGCCTGAAGCGTGCGGTGAATGTGGGGCCCTGCTTCGACATGCGCCGTTAGAATATCGGCACCCGCCTGAGCATAAGCGTCAATTGATGGATCGACTGGCGCAATCATCAAATGCACATCCATCACTGTTTTGACGTGTTTGCGGAACGCAGCGACGGCAGGGGGGCCAAACGTAAGATTGGGAACAAAGTGGTTGTCCATTACATCGACATGAACCCAGTCTGCCCCCTCTGCCTCAATTGCTTGGATTTCCAGTCCGAAATTGGCAAAGTCAGCCGACAGGATGGATGGTGCAATCTTTGTTGTACGATCAATGCTCATTAAGTTGCCTCCAGCGCTAAAATGGTTGGTGTAAACGTCTCTGCGGTTAGCAGGACGCCTCCGGTGAGACCACTGTTAATATTTTTCAGTGGTGTGATCCAGAATGCGTTTTTTTTGCTTCACCAAATACCCGCAGAGACTTGTAGTATCCTGATCAGGCGTTGGCGTGCTGGAATGCAAAGGTAAAACTTCGGTTGCATAAAAGGCTGAGGTTAACTCGGTTTGGACCGCCCAAATCCTTTCATAAAATTCCATCAGAAGCCCATTCATCTTTCAACTTCCTGCCGCAAGTCGCGTGCGCATCAGAGCAATCCACCATCATAACGTCTTGCCATCTCGTCAATGTTGATTACTTTAATCTTGCTGGCATCGCCCGCGGTGTCGAAGCGTTGGAAACGGTCGAGGCACAACCGTTCCATCTCGTCCATCGCCGGGATCAAAAATTTACGCGGATCAAATTCGGCGCCCTTTTCCTTGGCTGTTTTGCGAAACTGTCCTGTTATCGCCATACGACAATCTGTGTCGATATTGACTTTGCGAACGCCCGATTTAATCCCGCGCTCGATCTCTTCAACGGGCACACCATAGGTTTGGGCCATATTGCCGCCGTTTTCATTAATCAAATCTTGAAGATGCTGCGGAACGGAACTTGGCCATGCATAACTAAGTGAACATCAGGAATTTTGGCGTGAATCTCCTCAATGCGCTTCATAGCAAGAATTTCGCCATCGGGTTTGCGGCTAAACTTGTACGCACCATGGCTGGTACCGCAGGCGATGGCTAATGCGTCCACCTTGGTTTTACTCACGAAGTCTGCCGCCTGGATAGGGTCTGTTAGTAGGTCTTCCATGCTTAGCTTGCCCTCAGCGCCAGAGCCGTCCTCTTTCGCTGCCTCTCCGGTTTCAAGGCTACCAAGAACACCAAGCTCACCCTCGACTGATGCACCAACCAAGTGCGCCATGTTGGCAACGCGTTTGGTGATTGCGACGTTATATTCATATGACGCTGGGGTTTTCATGTCGGCCTCCAACGATCCGTCCATCATTACGCTCGTAAAGCCGTGGCGGATCGCGCTTAGGCAGGTCTGATCATTGTTGCCGTGATCCTGATGCATGCAGATTGGGGTATTGGAATACATTTCTGATAAAGCTTGTATTAGATGGCGCAACATGATGTCGCCGGCATAAGACCGGGCACCACGGCTGGCCTGCATAATAACTGGCGCATCACAGGCTTGAGCAGCCTTCATGATTGCTAAGCCCATTTCCATGTTGTTGATGTTGAATGCAGGCACGCCGTAGTCGTTTTCAGCAGCGTGATCCAAAAGCTGACGAAGTGTTATTAGAGGCATGATATTCAGACCTTTCCATCTTGCATGAGGGCGGCAACGCCAGGGAGCGTTCGCCCCTCTAGCCATTCCAGAAATGCGCCCCCGGCAGAGGAGACGTAGGTGAAATCGTCGGTTACACCGGCGGTGTTAAGTGCAGAAACCGTGTCACCGCCACCGGCAACGGAGACACAGCTATCACAAACTGTCAGCGCAGCAGCTTTGCGCGCTAGTGCCACAGTGGCTGCGTCAAATGGTTTTATTTCGAATGCTCCGAGGGGCCCATTCCACAAAATGGTGCGTGCGCGGTCTAAAACCTCTGAAAATGCAGTAACTGCATTGGGCTCTGCATCAAGGATCATTGCGTCTTTTGGGCAGCCAAAAGCATCAACCGTTTCGGTGTCAGCGCCAGCTACAAATTCGCGGGCGACGACCACATCTGGTGGTAAGTGAATAGTACAACCCGACAACCTGGCCAAACGGGTAATTTCTTTGACAGTATTAATATGGTCGGGCTCGTTCAGAGATTTGCCCAATGGCGCATCGTTGGCGAGCAAAAAAGTATTGGCCATCCCGCCTCCAACGATGAGATGATCGACAGCTACCACAAGGTTTTTCAAAACCTCAATTTTGGAAGAAATCTAATTAACCTAGATTGATGTTAAATCTTCAGTTTCCTCGCTTTTTGAATTTTAATTCAAGTGAGAGATTTGCATCAGGGGCCGGTCTTGAACCAGACAGCCAATATCAGGTAATTTTCAAGAAAAGGAACGTTTCCAGCAGAATTAAGATTTGCCTCCGTAAATGGCCGATAGAACTTAAAGTGCCTATGTGAGCAACTTACAGGGACTAAGTTGTTCACAATCGGCCATGTGGTTTATTTACGATTGTGACGAAGTATTGCGGGCAAATGAAGATGCAAAAAGGGCAGCCTGCGCATTAACATGTCGCAATCGGACCCGCTGTCCGATTCCAAGAACCCACCACAACCATATTGGGCTATTTTTGGGAGGATGGAACGAAAAATGGATAAAGGATAAATTTTGCGGCCATTAGTAAATTGGGAATTCGTTGCTGACGCTGTCATGGGCGGTGTCTCAAGCGGTCAAATTGCTTGTGGAAATATCGATGGACGTTCAGCGACACGCTTAACTGGATTGGTTTCCACGAAAAATAATGGTGGGTTTATTCAGATGGCATCGGATCTGAAACGTGATGGTTCAGTTCTTGATGCACGCGATTGGTCCGGTATCGAAATTGAAGTTTATGGCAATGAAGAGACCTATGACCTACGTCTTCGCACTGACGGTCTTCCACGTCCATGGCAATCATTTCGTACATCTTTCTTTGCTCCACAGAGTTGGACGACACTGCGCGTCCCCTTTTGGCAATTCGAACCTCATAAGACTGACAAAGTCTTAGACCTTGCTCGTTTGCGCCGGATTGGTGTTCTCGCAATTGGACGCGTCTTTCAAGCCGATATCGCTGTTTCAGACGTTAGGCTTTACTAAGTTCCCTGGAAGAAAGATGAAATTCTAGAACTTGTTCCGCAGAATATGGATAGCCCGCTCTCCTTTAATCTAATTTAGCAGGCTGATGCTTTCTCAATTTGCAGGCTTGCGGCATGGTATAAAATCTCGTTCGTCCAACCCCCAGAGAAGGCTTATCGTTTTAGCGAGTCCTCGCTTTCGAAGCCGAAAGTAAAATACGCAACAATATTCGCCGCCGCTCACAAGTTCGCCGTTCCCATTTTTGGTACAGTGGAAATCAACGTCACCCCGTACTTTGCGTCAATTAGCCAGAAAGCAAGATAGCGCTCATCCGGGTCCAGCATTGTGATTAACAACAGGTATTCGCGATGTAACACTTTTGATAAGTTCGAAAAATTTTGGCAAAAAATTGAAGCTGTATTTATTATTTGATTTTAGTAGGCTCGTGTAAGAGGTTTAACCGATTGATGCGATTATTTTTGGGGTAACGCCGTGCCTGTTTTCAACGATATATCGGCAGTCAATATTGCCGAGGCTGTAAGCGCAAAAACAATTTCGGCCACAGAAATCACTCGAGTGCACTTGGAGCGTATCAAGGCGATAAACCCCACTATTAATGCGATCGTCCAAGACTGCAGCAGCGAGGCGATTGCAGAAGCTGAGGCGCTAGACGCGCGCATTGCAAATGGCGAAGACCCCGGGCCTCTTGCCGGTGTACCGATTACGATCAAGGTAAATGTAGATCAGGCGCGCTATCCAACGACAAATGGACTGCGGTCTATGGAAAAAGTAATTGCCGAAGAAGACAGCCCGGTGGTCTCCAACTTGCGCAAGGCAGGGGCCATCATAGTTGGGCGCTCCAACACACCCGCTTTCTCACTTCGCTGGTTCACTAAGAATGATATTCATGGCCAAACCCTCAACCCGAGAAATCAGGAAATTACCCCAGGTGGTTCGTCAGGTGGTGCTTCGGCAGCGGTAGCAGCCGGGCTTTGTGCGATAGGTCAGGGCACCGATATTGCTGGCTCAATTCGTTATCCCGCATATGCCTGTGGTCTGCATGGCTTACGCCCAACGATTGGTAGGGTTCCAGCTTTCAATGCGTCCGCTCCTGATCGACTGATTGGAGCTCAACTGATGGCTGTGTCGGGGCCGATTGCAAGGTCGATAGAGGATATTCAGCTAAGCTTTCGTTCTATGATGGTCAAAGACGTACGAGATCCTTGGCACCGTTCGATTTCATACGATAGCGGACCATTCGAAAAACGTGCAGCTCTGACCCTCGCGCCAGATGGGATGAAGGTGTGCGCTGAAGTTCGCAACGCACTCACTAGTGCCGCAATGCATCTAGAAAAGAATGGCTGGATTGTTGAGGAGACTAAGTGTCCTCCGATGCGTGCTGCGGCTGAAATAAACGCCAAACTCTGGATGGCGGATATGAAACTTGGTGCGGAGAAACTTTTGTCACTTGAAGGCGAAGTAGACTCCCAATTTGTGTATCAACAAATGGTTGCAGATGCCGAGCCAGTCGATCTCGAAAATATTATGAAAGCACTTCAGATGCGCATCAGCCTGATCAGACAGTGGGAGATTTTTCTGCAAACTTGGCCATTACTGATCTGCCCTGTGTCGGGGGAGCTCCCCTTCGATCAACAATTGGACGTAAAATCTGAGGCCGACTTTGCAAAAGTTTTTGAAATGCAAATGCCACAGCGCGCGCTGCCTGCTCTTGGCTTGCCGGCGCTTGCGGTAGCAACTGGGTACGCCAACCGGCGTCCTGTTGGTGTCCAGCTTGTCAGTGGACATTTCCGGGAGGACTTGCTTTTAAAAGCTGGTGCGACGCTGGAGGCCGCAGGGCATAGTCCAAAAGTCTCCGACCCATTTCAACTTGGTTGAATTTAAGGCACTTTTTATAGCGTCCCAAGCCTGTTTAGAGACAAGAATATGAGCGGCTTTAATCTTTAAAATCTAAGAAATATCATTTGGGATCTCAAGAAACTGTCTGTCGTAATCTTTGTGTCTTGCTTTCTTTGTGCGCGAGGAAGGGTGCGCGATTACCGTCATCTAAATCTGGCAAAACCGCGGTAACCCTCGAAGCGGTATTCAAGAACTTGGCTGTTTGCATTAACTAGGCTTCTTGGTGCCGGACCGACCAATCGGGGGTAATCCTACCGCGGTGTGACCCTCTAGCATCTTCCTGTGCCCCCATTGGCCCCAACGGATTCGTAATTCGGTCTTATTAAGGCATTTCCTATACAGGTAATCTCGACCATTTCATCATCCAGCAACCATCGCGATAGATCAAAATCGTGGATCGCTGTTTCTGCGATTAAGCCCGCGAAGTTCTACAAATCGCCGATGCCGGGTGCAGTGCGGTTTCGGCTCAAAATGCGCGGTTGTTCCACTGGGCCGATGGCGCCGGTTAGGATCCGGTTCTTCATTTCTGTCATTTGTGGATCAAAATGACGGTTGAAAACCACCAGAATTCAGGTTCAGAGGAGCTCCAATGCGGGTATCGCCGTCTAAATTGATGCAAGATCTTCGCCCATTCGAAAGTGTCGATCGCGCATTAAGTGCTCACATACTTCCGCATCCAATCAGGCAGACGTCAAGTTGACGGAGTTCAGAAGCCGTCACTGTAGGTATTCCTTTCAAATGGAAGATCATAGCGCTTCAACAATTCCGAAATGTAGTCAAAGGCGGTTTTCGCCATGGCTTGCGGCGACGCTTTGAGCGGATCCTGTTCGGCTTCAACGAGCAACCAGCCTTTGTAACCGTCACGCGCGATTTTCGCGATTAACGGTTCGAAGTTTAGATCGCCGTCTCCGGGAACAGTGAATACGCCATCGATAATTGCTTGGTCGAACTTGGTCTGCTTTGGATCAATAGCATCGTATACTGATTGGCGAATGTCTTTGAGATGGATATGAGAAATTTTGTCCCACCATTTCTCCATCACGATCTGATAGTCGCCGCCAGACATGGCAATATGGCCTGTATCGAGCAAGAGGTGCACCGAGTCCCCTGCGGCCGTCATAAACCGGTCAATCTCATCCACCGTTTCAACCGGCATCATGACATGTGGGTGATAAACAAGCACAAGACCGGCTTCAGCGACGCGGTCAGCAAAATCAGAGACGCGCTTGGCATAGGACGCGAGTTCCAAATTTCTAAGTGGTGGCGTGTCGGAAAGAACTGCCGAGGCACCCTCTTTCGGGCCGCATGCACATTCGCCATAAACCATGACCTCGCAACCAAGGGCTTTCAAATGCATGAGTTCCGGTAGAGCATGAGGCCATTCCTCAGTAACGCTGCGCTCTCCCAAATATCCGGAATACCATGCGGAAACGGGCTCGAGCCCGACTTTGGCAAGTGTCGCCTTTACGACATCTGGATCTTGTGGAAATTTGCGTCCGAGTTCGACACCCGTGAAGCCGCTGTGGGCAGCCTGCGTTATGCTCTTCTCATAGGTTATGTGATCACCGAGCTCGAGAATGCTCTGATTTGTCCAACTCAAGGGGCTGATACCAACTTTCTGTAGCTTCATTCGGTTGGATCGATTCTTGCGCGAGGAGCACCTGTTCGTGGGATATCACTACTGAACTTGGTTTGGCAGTAACTTCTCAGCACCCCACACGGCATTTCAGGTAATTCACGTATTTTCAAAATTTAACTGCTCCTTGATTGTTAATGTATTTGAGTAGATGCCACCGTTCTGTGTGCCGTTTGTCTGTAAAGCTTTTGGAACTGTAGAGAGTCTAATCTAAGGTAAAGCTCTGCTTTTGTGGAGAACCAAAGTAAGTCCTCCGATTTGGGACGGAGGAAGTTTTTATGGTGAGCATTTAACGGGACATCCGGTACAAGCTTTGGGGCGCCACAATATCTTTAGAAAATTGGCAATAATCGCTTAGACCGTCAACACTTTGGGGCTGGAGGGCTCAGTTGTTTATTGAAAGTGGAACACCCAAAAAAAGCATGGCTACGCTAGTTTTAAGAAGCCGTGATAAATTCGAAAGGACTTGATGGATCTTCCGCTGGACTACTTCTTAACCCTTGGTCTGTGCTTGCAAGCTCCGCAAATACCGTTCCTGATGTAAATGGGTAGTTGACGGAGTCGTATCGCGAGGTTGAAATCATCGCTGATGGGTTTTGGAGGCCCATCACTACGAATGCGGGGGAATCTATGAGGCAATTGTTTGAGGGTCGCCTTACGCTTGAGGATATGGCAACCCACGTCGCGCACCAGTTCAAAGTGCCTAAAGGCACTGGCACTATCCGTGTTGCTTTCACCCACGAGCCGCGTCACCCGGGCGTTGGGCCAATTGCACACCAGCTATCCATCTCGATTTATGGGCCTAACGGTGCGCGAGGTACTCGACACAACAACGCTGACCAGAACCCCATAATTTCGAGTCTGTGGGCTTCGCCTGGGTATTTAAAAGGTCCGATAGAGCCAGGAGAATGGCTGGTTGAAATTGATGTGCACCGCATTCTGCCACCTGGAGGTGTGACGTATCAAATCGAGTTCACCTGTGAAATTGCCGAAATTCAAACCATCGACATGGAACCACTGCCGAAAGCGCTGCAAGCGGCTCGGCGACGAGGCCCGGGCTGGTATACAGGCGATCTTCATGGCCACACTTTTCACTCCGATGGTGACTATAGTCCGGCCGAATATCTTTCGGTCGCGCATCAGCGTGGATACGATTTCATTGCATTGACTGATCACAATACTTCATCCGCCCTTCCCGAAATTCGGCAACTGGCTGGCAACACAATCACCGTGATCGCCGGTGTGGAACTGACCACTTTCAATGGCCACTCTTTGGTTTTGGGCAAAGAGGATTGGATAGATTGGCGCGTCAAAGACGGCACCACAATGAGTGGCAGTGTTCGATCACTACAACAGGCGGGAGCTCTTTTTATTATCGCCCACCCAAAGGCAGAGGGACACCCGTTCTGTACGGGTTGTCGCTGGGCGCATTCCGATATGTTGCCAGGACCAGCGCGCCATGTGGAAATCTGGAATCGGGAATGGACTGAGTACTCCTTTAACGAAGATTCTGTGCGTCTTTTCTACCAATGGCTGAATAGCGGGTATCGCATGATTGCGACGGGCGGTACTGATACTCACCGCCCAATCCGCTCAGGATATCGGATATCTACCAACCGCGTGTTTGCAAACGACAACACCGAAGCCGAAATCCTGGCGGCGATTAAGCTTGGCCATAGTTATGTAACCGGCGGTCCAGAACTCAGCTTCGATGCGCGCGGTGGTGATGGTAGGATGGCGGCGATGGGCGATCTTGTTGTGGCTGGAGAGATTACGATATCCTGTGGTTGGGTGCAGAGTGTTTCGGACGATGTGGTTGTTGATCTGGAGGCACGATTAATTTGTCGGGGACGTGTAACAAAACGCTGGCGCTGTGATGAACAGCACTCGGCAATTCATTATGTACACGCAAAGGCTGGTCAGTGGTTTACCTTAGAACTTCGGGATGCCACTGGTGGCTTGCACTCTATGTCAAATCCCCTCTACATCGGGCAGGCAGACCAACATTGGCGATAATAGGTCACTGAAACGGCCGAGGGCCGAGGATTAATCGAAGCGCCTGGTTTATGACATCTGCAACCTCGTAATGCTTAGATCCAAAATCTACGATTTCATGGTCGGTGTGTCTAACGTCAGCGCCGATGGGTCCAAATAGGGTTATTTGCTCACCTAATCCCCCGTACATCCAGATAGTAATCCCTGAGGTTACCCTGTCCCAGAGAACCCTAAAGGGGAGCCCGAACAGTGGGGCATAAACAGGGGCATTCCAGGAGCATGGAAGGACCTGACAGCTTGTTCAATTGATGTAAGAGAAGATGGCTGGGGTGGTAGGATTCGAACCTACGATACACAGTACCAAAAACTGCTGCCTTACCGCTTGGCTACACCCCAACAGTGACGCGCTAATTAATGTGCGTTGGGGGTGGGTGCAAGTCCTGAATTGCACTTTGGCTAGTTTTTTGGCGTGGTTGAAACGTAAGATGTCTCGAGAGATCAAGGTTTGTCGATCTACTTTGCGACCATGCGTCAAATTGATTGTCCACCATGGACAAGACCCAATGAGGTCGTTCATGTTGGGTGAAACTGGTAACAACAGCGAGGTTGGATATGGAATTGGGATTGCGCTCTGAAATTCAAGAGCTTTTAGGGCGGGTCAAGGACATGATCCAAGATGAAATATTGCCGCTTGAGGACGATTACCAAGCTGAAGTTGGTCAGGGAAATAGATGGGCCTATACTGACCGGCAGGCAGAAATCCTCGAAGGGTTAAAAGCGAAAGCTAAGTCTCGTGGACTTTGGAATTTTTGGCTAACAGATAGCGGTCGCGGTTTTGGTTTGACAACTGTTGAGTATGCTTACTTTGCCGAGGAGATGGGGAAGACTCCACTTGGTGCCGAGGTTTTCAATTGCTCTGCACCGGACACGGGAAACATGGAAGTGTTTGAGCGTTACGGAACGCAGGCGTTGAAAGACTGTTGGTTGAAGCCATTGCTCGAGGGTGAAATTCGATCCGCATATCTGATGACAGAACCCGATGTTGCCAGTTCGGACGCCACTAACATCTCAATGCCGTGCGTGCGTAATGGTAGTGAATATGTTCTAAATGGTGAAAAATATTGGGCCTCAGGAGCGGGTGATCCGCGCTGTAAAGTTTATATTGTTATGGTCAAAACTGGCGGAGAGAAACTGCCAGTCCATAACCGCCAATCCATGATCGTGGTGCCTGCTGAAACACCGGGTATAGAAGTTTTAAGACCAATGCATGTTTATGGGCATGATGATGCGCCTCATGGTCATATGCATATCAAGTTTACGGATGTGCGCGTGCCGGTAGAAAATATTCTGCTCGGTGAAGGGCGTGGTTTTGAGATCGCTCAAGGCCGCCTAGGGCCAGGGCGAATTCATCACTGCATGCGTGCGATCGGACAGGCAGAAGCCGCGTTAGAACGCATGTGCAAGCGCGCGTTAAGTCGCGAGGCCTTTGGCAAACCGATTGCGCATCTGGGTGCAAATTATGATATTATAGCAAATTGTCGAATGGAGATTGAGCAAGCTCGACTTCTATGCCTGAAAACTGCTTGGATTATGGACCAAGGCGATGCCCGTGCCGCAGCTCCATGGATCAGCAAAATCAAAGTTGTGGCACCGAATGTTGCCCTTAAGGTGATAGACGAGGCAGTTCAAATGTTTGGTGGCACTGGGATTTCGCAAGATACGCCCCTCGCCAATGCTTGGACGCACGTCCGCACATTGCGTTTAGCTGATGGTCCTGACGCGGTTCACCGTCGTCAAGTCGCGCGAAAAGAATTGAAAAAATATACGCAGGAAAAAGTCTGACATCATCGATAAAACTGTCTTGCAAAATTAGTAGGTAAATCTTGCCAAGTTTATGTCTTTACCTTCAGACGATCGGAACCAACGGCACTCCGCCGCATGTAGAAAGAAATAGCAGTGCGGCAAAAATAATCACAACGCGCAAGTTTTAATCCTGAATTAGTGACCTTCAACTCATAGTGGGGAGTTATTTAAGCCCGAGTCAATACGGCTTTTTTTTAGCGACGCGGATCAAGCTGTGAATGCAAACATCACAAGGGTGGGAATCTATACGAATATTTTAAAGTATTGAACTGAAGGGATCATGCAAATCTAAAAACTGTGCCGATGGCGAGTATCGTTTCGTTCCAGAGTTTAGCTAGGCGTACCAATCCACCTCTGCTTCATTTTTGAATTTTGACCCTAGCGCATGCCAACACTTATCCCAAAGGGCATGAGGTTATCATCGTGTTAGGCGTAAGAAGTTTGGCGAGGCGAAATATGACTTTCGGCACACCTCTAGGTTATGAAATATAGCCAAGAGCAAACTATGTGCTAGATCTAAGACTATTTGATCATAAGGCAACTTTTGTAAGCGTTGAACGCAAAAGTTTACCAGCTTGTTGTTATGCACTGTCCAAATTTAGACTCTATGAATTTAGAGTAACTCGACATCACTGAAGGCTGCGAACCTCTAAATCCCCCTCCTCGCGCGCTTTTATCGCACGCGCAGCAGCGTTGGACGCTGCTGCGGTAGTGAAATATGGTATTTTGTCGTAGAGCGCTACAGCACGAATATCGCGGCTGTCTTCGACAGCCTGCGTACCTTCGGTGGTGTTCATAACAAGTGAGATACCGCCATCTTTTAGTGTGTCAACGATATTTGGACGACCCTCGTATACCTTGTTTACGCGTTCGCATACGACACCCTTCTCAGCGAGCCAAGCAGCTGTACCTGAGGTGGCAGCAATACTAAATCCCAGTTCAATCAGGATCTGGACTGCCTCTAATATCAGAGGCGTTTTATCCGAGTCTTTGATAGAGACAAACGCAGTTCCGCAAGATGGTAAATCCATACCGGCACCCATTTGAGCCTTAAGGAAAGCACGTTCAAACGAGCGGTCCCAGCCCATAACTTCGCCTGTGGAGCGCATTTCTGGTCCCAATATCGTATCGACACCGGGGAAGCGCGCAAATGGCAATACGGCTTCTTTCACCGAGTACCAAGGCATATTTGGGTCGGCTAACGTCATCTGGTCTGCGATAGGTTGCGGTTTGGTTGTATCGCCCTCTTTGTAGGGTGGACGTTTCGGGAAACTGGCTAGCTTTTCTCCAGCCATGATGCGCGCAGCAATTGATGCAATTGCTGAATCTGTAGACTTGGCAACAAACGGTACGGTGCGCGAGGCGCGCGGGTTAACTTCGATAAGAAAAATTTCGTCATCTTTTACCGCGAATTGAACATTCATCAGGCCGACAACTTTTAGGGCAATGGCCAATGCGTATGTCTGTTTCTCAATTTCTGCAATCGTTTCGCGCTCAAGCGAATAAGGGGGCAGTGAGCAGGCGCTGTCTCCCGAGTGTACCCCAGCCTCTTCAATGTGCTGCATTATCCCCGCAATGTGTACATCTTTGCCATCGCACAACGCATCAACATCTAGCTCGGTTGCGCCGGCAAGGTAGCTATCAAGTAGAACTGGACTATCGCCTGACACGACCACGGCGTCTTTAATGTAGCGTTCAAGTTGACCCATATCACGCACGATCTCCATAGCCCTTCCTCCTAGGACATAGGAGGGGCGAATAACAAGAGGAAATCCTATTTTTTTAGCAATTTCAATTGCTTGAACATCCGTTGCTGCAATGCCATTTTTAGGTTGCTTCAACCCAATTTCATTTATGAGGGCCTGAAATCGTTCGCGATCTTCAGCAAGATCGATGGCATCCGGCGTTGTGCCTAGGATCGGAATACCTTCGAGCTCCAGCGCGTTGGCGAGTTTAAGCGGGGTCTGGCCGCCAAACTGAACAATCACGCCATGCAGTGTACCGTTTTCCTGTTCCACGCGTAGAATTTCCATAACATGTTCGAACGTCAAAGGCTCAAAGTACAGGCGATCCGAGGTATCATAATCCGTTGATACCGTTTCTGGGTTGCAGTTGATCATAATAGTTTCGTAGCCTTGATCGGTCAGGGCGAAACAAGCATGGCAACAGCAATAGTCGAACTCGATACCTTGCCCAATACGGTTAGGCCCTCCCCCGAGAATGACCACTTTTTTACGGTCAGAGGGACGCGCCTCACATTCGACTTCGCCCATCATCGGGCTCTCGTAAGTCGAATACATGTAGGGTGTTTGGGCTTCAAACTCTGCGGCGCAAGTGTCGATGCGTTTGAAAACGGCGGTCACACCGAGCGACTGACGTATTTTCCTGATCTCGGTTTCGGTCAGACCGGTCAGCGTAGCTAACCTTGCATCGGTAAAACCCAACATCTTTAACTTGCGAACACCATTTTCTGAATTTGGTAATCCATTTTTCCGTATCTCTCCCTCGGCCTCAATGATCTCGCGAATCCGCTCGAGAAACCAAGGGTCAAACATAGTCACGGCGTGGATGTCATTGTTGCTCAGCCCATGGCGCATAGCTTGCGCAATTGTGCGCAAACGATCCGGGGTTTGTTGGCTGATGGCCTTGATTACGGCGGCCTTGTTAGGTGCTCCTTCGATAGCGACTTCGTCAAATCCAGTCAGGCCTGACTCCATCGATGCCAACGCTTTTTGCATTGACTCATGAATTGTTCGGCCAATCGACATCGCTTCACCGACAGACTTCATAGCTGTTGTGAGATAAGGTTCAGATCCTGGAAACTTTTCGAACGCAAATTTTGGAATTTTAGTTACAATATAATCTATTGTGGGTTCAAAGCTCGCCGGAGTGACTTTGGTGATGTCGTTATCCAGTTCATCAAGTGTGAACCCAACAGCTAATTTTGCAGCGATCTTGGCGATTGGAAATCCGGTTGCCTTTGACGCCAACGCGGAAGATCGCGAGACGCGAGGGTTCATTTCAATCACAACCATGCGTCCGTCCATTGGGTTCACGGCCCACTGCACGTTAGATCCCCCGGTTTCAACGCCGATCTCGCGCAGAACAGAGATCGAATGGTTGCGCATAATTTGATATTCTTTGTCTGTTAACGTGAGAGATGGGGCCACGGTGATTGAGTCCCCGGTGTGAACTCCCATCGGATCGACGTTTTCAATGGCACATACGATGATCGCATTGTCGGCTTTGTCGCGCACAACTTCCATCTCGTATTCTTTCCAACCGAGTAGGCTCTCGTCTACAAGAATTTGGTTGACGGGCGAGGCGTCCATGCCGGTTCTACAAAAGTAAATGTAATCTTCACGGTTATAGGCCACACCGCCACCGGTGCCACCGAGCGTAAAGGCGGGGCGAATTATCGCTGGTAGGCCTATGTCGTCCAGCTCAAGCAGAGCGAGGCGTACACCCTCGTCAAGGTTTGCTGAGCCGTTGTCTTTTTTTGGAGCAGTGACAATCGAAGCGCGTGGGTTTTCTATCCCGAGCCGATCCATGGCCTCGCGGAATAGTTTTCGGTCTTCAGCCATTTCGATGGCATCTCGTTTGGCGCCAATCATTTCCACACCAAACTTTTCGAGCACACCCATCTCTTCAAGTGCAAGAGATGTGTTGAGACCCGTTTGTCCGCCCATGGTTGGTAATAGAGCGTCGGGGCGTTCTTTTTCAATGATCTTGGCCACAATCTCTGGCGTGATCGGTTCGATGTACGTCGCATCCGCAAGACCGGGGTCTGTCATGATCGTAGCTGGATTAGAGTTCACCAAAATTATTCGATATCCTTCTTCGCGCAATGCCTTACAGGCCTGCGCTCCCGAGTAATCGAATTCGCACGCTTGCCCGATCACAATAGGGCCCGCCCCTATGATCATGATCGAGGAGATGTCAGTTCTTTTTGGCATGGTAAACCTCGGCTGTGTGGGCGTGGGAGACGAGAGTAGCCGGCATTGGCAAATTGTCGTGGGTTATAGACATAGCGGGGCAAGGTGCAAGGGGGGGCAGCCTTGTGGGGTCATCTTGAATAGTCAGTTTAAGCTCTTTAGGTTTAATTGCGCCTATTTCATCAGGCGGACATAGCGTGCGTGGGCCGCGAGAAAGCCAAAGAAAACGGAAGTAATAGGCCTCTTTGGGCTGGGTCAGCGTTGCGTTCCCAATTGCGCCAGTCTTGACTGCTAAATTTTTTCCTATGACAGCTATGTTTCCGGCACTGTTTGCTCTGACGGCAAGTAGCCTGAGTTTGCTGTATAGCAACATGGCGTTTTGCTTTTCCGATCTGTTGTAAACGCAGCCAGAATTCTGGTTCTGCTAAGAAGCTGGATTTACCAATTAGGTTGGAACGGCATGTGTTGGTTTTATCCTTTCTATCGCGCCAGAGTAGACGTGTTAGGTCTTTTGGTATGACCCTGCTTTTATAACGATGATTTTTATCAGTTATCCGATTGTGTAAGCCTTACCCAACGACTTCCGCGGTAGTATCTTATGAGAGAATTACCAAATTATTTTATCCAACGCACTAACAAGATTTTTTTGAGCGTCAGTTTATTTTTTTCGAATTTGATGTTTTGGGTGCGCTCTTTGTGGCCCCGAGCTTTATTTGACTACATTAGGTCACGCGGTCCTTTTCACTTGCAATAGTATGGTAAACTAATGCGGGGGTGGAAATCTTTGTTTCCAGCTTAGGAAGTTGTTAACGTCCGGGGAACGTGCGACGCCATTTTTAGGCCTATTTCTGCCGTGTTCTCTTGACTTTACCTGCTACAAACGGTGTACCGACGCGAACTTTATTTTTAACCTTCTTTGAAGGAGCGCCCATGCACGCTTTTCGCAGCCATTCTTGTGCCGAATTAAACAAAGCCCACGTTGGTGAGGCTGTTCGCCTGTCCGGCTGGGTGCACCGCATTCGTGATCACGGTGGAGTTCTGTTTGTCGACTTGCGAGACCATTACGGTGTAACGCAAGTACTTTGTGATCCCGATAGCCCCGTTTTCACCGATATGGAAAATGTGCGCTCTGAGTGGTGCATCCGAATTGATGGCAATGTCAAAGCACGAGACGAGTCTTTAATCAATAAAAAGATTCCAACGGGCGAAATTGAAGTATTCGTGCGTGACCTTGAGATTTTAGGTGCGGCTGAAGAGCTACCTTTAATGGTCTTTGGTGATCAGGAGTATCCTGAGGAAACCAGATTAAAATATCGTTTTCTGGACCTTCGCCGCGATCAGATGCAGAACAATATGAAATTGCGTTCGGATGTTGTGATGTCGATGCGCAAGCGCATGTGGGATAGAGATTTTCGGGAATATCAGACGCCGATTATTACGGCTTCCTCACCGGAAGGCGCACGTGATTTTCTAGTACCGTCGCGCCTTCATCCAGGTAAGTTCTACGCACTCCCTCAAGCGCCACAACAATTCAAGCAATTAATGATGGTTGCTGGTTTCGACAAATATTTCCAGATCGCTCCCTGTTTTCGAGACGAGGACCCACGTGCTGACCGCTCGCCTACCGATTTTTATCAGCTAGATATGGAGATGTCCTTTATAACGCAGCAAGACGTTTTTGATACTATTCAGCCAGTATTGCAGGGCGTTTTTGAAGAGTTTGGTGGTGACCGAACAGTAGACTCAGAGTGGCCTCAAATATCTTACGCTGATGCCGCCAAATGGTATGGAACCGACAAGCCGGATCTTCGAAATCCAATAAAAATGCAGGATGTTTCCGAGCATTTTCGGGGCTCCGGTTTTGCAATATTTGCCAAACTACTTGAACAGGAGGGCACTGAAGTGCGCGCTGTTCCGGCACCCACAGGCGGTGGCCGTAAATTCTGTGACCGGATGAACAAGTTTGCTCAAGAACAGGGCTTACCAGGCATGGGTTATATTTTTTGGCGCGAAAAGACAGCAGATAGCGTTGCGCAGGAATTGGGCATAAAAGTAAAGGAAGCCCAAGCACTGCTGAAAACTGGTGAAGCTGAAGGCGGTATGGAGGCGGCGGGCCCTCTTGCCAAAAATATTGGTCCTGAACGTACAGAAGCTATTCGCCAGCAGCTAGAACTTGGCGTCGGGGATGCAGCGTTTTTCTTGGGCGGGAAGCCAAAAACGTTTGAAGCTGTTGCAGGCCGAGCCCGTGACGTGATTGGCAAAGAATTAAAATTGCTTGATGAAGATCGTTTTGCCTTTGCTTGGATTGTAGATTTCCCAATCTTTCAAAAAGATGACGACACCGGAGCAATTGATTTTGATCATAATCCATTTTCAATGCCGCAAGGTGGCATGTCCATTTTGGAAAACGATCCGATGTCTGCAACTGGATTTCAGTATGACCTTGCGTGTAATGGGTATGAATTGGTCTCGGGCGCGATCCGAAATCACAAGCCGGACATCATGTTTAAGGCGTTTGAGATTGCTGGCTATGGCGAAGATGAGGTTCGCAAACGTTTCGGTGGTATGGTTAACGCTTTCCAATACGGTGCTCCACCGCACGGTGGATGTGCAGCAGGTGTTGACCGGATCGTCATGTTGCTTGCAGATCAACAAAACATCCGAGAAGTAGTGATGTTTCCTATGAACCAGCGCGCGGAAGATTTGATGATGAATGCGCCGTCAGATCCGACATCGGATCAATTAATGGAACTGGGACTCCGCGTAATCCCGCAGGAGTAAATCCCTTTCGAAGAGCTTTGGGGGTCGTTTCCTTGAAATGCGACACCTCTTTTTGGTCGCTTGTTTCTGATCCAAGTCAGACGGTGCTATTATTATGACAAACAAATAGTAAAGAAGTATAGAATTCACTTGCGCGGATATTGCACCAGTACAAATCGCGTTAAGTTGGTGATTGGGAGGCCGGCGTGGGATTTGATCCTGTTCGGGCAGAGGTACGGTTTGGTTGCGGGCTTTCGCCTAAGATTTTAGCGCCTAATTCAGTTGCAGCGGTAATTGAGCGACTTTCTGGCCCTGATCGAGTTTCCGAGCAATATCCGATCTCGCGGTACGAGAACATGAGTGGCGAAGTTTCTCAAATCAGGAATTTAGCGAGCAGAGTACGCCAAGCTAAAAGGCGTGGGCAGGATGTGTCCAAGCTGCTCAAGACGCAGCAAGGGTTAAAGCAGGCGCTAAGATTTCGGACCTTGATTTGGATGAAGCAGTCACTTCTGCGTTGTGTGTGGACCGAGGATGGATTTCGCGAGAGGCTTGTACATTTTTGGTACGATCATTTTTCTGCGCCGGGCAAAACATTGCTCACCCGGAATTTGGTTGCGCCGTATATAGAAAGTGCAATTAGGCCGCATTTGACTGGAAAGTTTGGAGACCTACTTCTCGCGTGCGTCACGCATCCGCACATGCTGGACTACCTTGATCAGACGTCGTCTATGGGCCCGGCAAGCGATGCCGCCGTAAAAAGGCGACTGAGAGGGCAGTCTGCGGGTCTCAATGAAAATTTGGCGCGGGAAATTCTTGAACTCCACACGATGGGTGTCAGTAGTGCTTATTCGCAGGGCGATGTACGGCAGTTGGCAGAATTGCTGACAGGGTTAACCGGCAATGCAACAAAGGGTTTCCGATACTTGCCGAAGCGAGCAGAGCCGGGATCAGAAATTATTATGCAGCGCATTTACGGTGCAGATGGTGGCCTGAGTGACATCGAGAATGCTATGCAAGATATTGCTATGGAGCCAGCAACAGCCGTTCACATCAGTCGGAAGCTTGCTGTTCACTTCATAACTGATCTTCCGTCGCCTTCGTTGATTAATGCGATGAGCGCGCGGTATCTGGAGACGCAGGGAGATTTATTGCGAACCTATACAGCCATGCTCGAGCATCCCGATGCCTGGTTTGAGGGTAGGGCAAATTACAAACGACCCGTAGCATTTATTACCTCTGCCATGCGGGCGCTTGCGGTATCGGAGGAAATATTTGATGATTGGGGACGCCGGCTTTTCTATAAAAATCTCGCTAAGCCTTTGCAATTGATGGGCCAGGAGTGGTTACGGCCTGGTGGACCGGATGGCTGGGAGGAGGAAGATGGGCACTGGATGTCTCCACAGGGTTTGGCAGCTCGGCTGCAATGGTCACTGGCGGTACCTTCGGTGCTGGTTGGTAGTTTGCCCGATCCAAGGCGTTTCGTGACAAGTGCCCTCGGAACTTTGGCGCGACCACAGACTGTGTACGCGGTGAATGCTGCACAAACTCGTCGCGAGGGTCTTGCGCTTGCTTTAATGTCTCCAGAATTTCAAAGACACTGATCGGAGCACGAGTGTGGGGGAAAATATAAATCGGCGTTTGTTTTTAAAGGGTGGAATGGCGGTTGGATGTTCTGCGGCTGCGAACCCACTGCTGACGACGGCAGCGTTTGCTTCTATGCCTTCGTCTAATAGATTGGTTGTCATCATTCTGCGCGGTGGTCTGGATGGTTTGGATGTTCTGCGTCCTTGGGGGGATCCTGACTTTGTATCGGCACGCCCAACGCTTGCTGCGGCGCCTGCGGAGGCGCAGATGTTGTCAGATACGCACGGTCTGCATCCCGGATTGGAGGCGCTTCTGCCAATGTGGCGTGCAGGGAACCTCGCCTTTGTACAGGCAGTCTCTACTCCCTATCGCAACAAGCGCAGTCATTTTGACGGGCAGGATATACTGGAGGCTGGGACGCCAGGGATCCCGCCAGGATTGGGGCGTGATGGTTGGCTCAATCGCATGTTACTGGGCGTTAAAGGGGGGGGGAGCGGAACGGCCTATGCCATTGGTTCTGGGCCAATGCTACTTAGTGCAGGCAAAGCTCATTTCAATTCCTGGTCACCAGAAGTAGATATAGCAATCAGTGCTCAGAGCTTTGCATTACTGAAAGCATTGTATCGCGGTGATTTGAATTTGCATGCGGCCTTGAACCAGGCAGTCGACCTTGCGGCAAGCGACGGAGATGCCGCGGTTTTCGAAAGTGCAGATAAAAACATGATGCAGGCGATCGAGCAAGATATGGCGAGTGATCGAAAAAATACAAAGCGAGGGCATGTTCGAATAGCTGAGTTCGCCGTGCGGCAACTGGTTGGAGATGCTCGTATTGCTTGTTTGTCAATTGATGGCTGGGACACGCATAGTCAACAGGCAACTGCGCTTAACCGTCCAATGGGAAATTTAGCGGATACGCTTCTTACGCTTCAGGAAGGATTGAGCCCAGAAATTTGGACGCAAACGACGGTTTTGGCAATGACCGAATTTGGTCGGACTGTTCGTGAAAATGGAACAAGGGGAACAGATCACGGTACCGGTGGCACTATGCTTGTAGCAGGCGGAGCGGTGAACGGAGGGCGCGTTTTCGGAAGATGGCCAGGGTTGTCTGAAGTTGATTTATTTGATCGGCGAGACTTGATGCCAACAGACGATGTGCGCCGTTGGGTGGCATGGGCTATTCGATCTAGTTTTGGGCTAAGCCGAAGCTTTCTCGAGCATACGGTATTTCCCGATCTGGATCTTGGAATTGATCCTGAGGTGTTACTCTGAGCGGCGCAGACCTTTTCCTCGTATTTAAATTGTGCCAAACAAATGATTAAGGAAAGGTATTTCAAACATGCGTGAGACAAGGCCGCGGGGGTCCGTCGTTGAGGGGTGGACACGACCACCTATGCCCTCTGGTGATATTCTCGATGGTACTTACGCACGATTAGAACCGCTTAACGCAGAGACACATGCAGCTCTGTTGTTTCGGGTTTATGAGGCAGATGACTGGGTTTGGGACTACTTGCCGTATGGACCGTTTCATTCTGCTGCACAATATCATCGGTGGGTTCGTGAGACGGTGGCAAAGCCAAGCCACTGTTTCTATGCTATTTATTCAAAAGAGATGCAGGCGTTCGCTGGGGTTGCATCTTTCCTTCGTATTAAGCCGGGAGCTGGCTCGATAGAGGTGGGAAATATAAATTTTGCGCCCATCATGCAGGGTAGTAGAGCAGCCACGGAGGCGATGTTTCTTATGATGAAATGGGCCTTCGAAGCGGGCTATAGGCGATATGAGTGGAAATGTGATGCCCACAATATGCCGTCCCGACGTGCTGCGCAAAGACTTGGATTTAGCTTTGAAGGAGTTTTCCGTCAGGCACTGATTTATAAGCAACGAAATCGCGACACGGTCTGGTTTGCCGCAATTGACAAAGAATGGCCGTCTTTGTGCCAAGCCTTTGATGAATGGTTTTTACCGCGAAATTTTTCGTCTGACGGTGAGCAGGTAGAACGGCTTAGTGACCTCACACGTTTGGTGCGCGTTAAGGATGATCCTTTGCTATGATGTGCTCAATTGAGAACGTTTCACAAAGAATTCGCTGAACCAGTTTTTCAATTCCAGTTATTTCAGCAATGAACATTTAGGTGATCCGGTGGACAGCACGATCTGTTCGTCTAGCGATCAGGTATAAATGTAAATGTCCGCCAAATGCAGCTATCTTTGTAGAAAATTTTGGTAATCCCCAGTGTGCCCCGATAAAGAGCAATAAACATTAAGTGATTGTTGCCTCATGATACCGCGACTTCCTAGCCCTTGCGCTGTCGCGAGTGCATGTGCATTACAAGGTGGTGGTATGCCCCCATCAAAAGGACTTTTGCATGATCGGAAGACTAAATCACGTAGCGATCGCTGTGCCTGACCTTGAGGCCGCCTCGGAACAATACAAAAGTGCGCTTGGCGCAACGGTTGGAGTGCCTCAGGATGAGCCTAACCATGGCGTGAGGGTTGTATTCATCGAATTGCCCAACACCAAGATTGAGTTGTTGTATCCACTGAACGAAAATAGTCCGGTCCAGAGCTTTCTGAATAAGAATCCATCGGGAGGCATACATCACATCTGCTACGAGGTGGATGATATTTTGGCTGCGCGGGACCAATTGAGGGCAAAAGGTGCACGTGTACTGGGCACTGGAGAACCAAAGATTGGTGCCCACGGGAAGCCGGTTCTATTCCTGCATCCAAAGGACTTCAATGGCTGCCTTGTAGAATTAGAGCAGGCATAACATATCCTTCGGAGGCAGTCCTTATTCTGCCAATTAACTTGGGAGTGCCCTATGAGTATTACGTCAGCCATCGTTTTATATGCGGTTTTGTGGTTCATGACCTTTCTTGTTGTGATCCCCATTCGCCTCCAGACTCAGGGAGACGTTGGTGAGATTGTTCCAGGAACCCATGCGGGTGCGCCTGAGAATCACAATCTGAAATTCAAAGCCAAGATTACCTCTGCAGTGGCGGCAGGTATGTGGATTGTTCTATTTTGGATCATCGTTACAGGTGCGATAACGGTTCGAGATTTCGACTGGTTTAACCGTATGGCGCCGATCGCCTTAGAAGTTGGTGAAACAAGTGGGTAAAAGTTGCCGCCCCAATTATCGGAACCAAAAGGTTGACAAGGGGAATAGACAGCGGCACCGCCATTAAGGTTCCCGCCAGCCAAATCGTGCCAGCGTGCTTTTTTCGAAGCGCCTTGGCGCGCACGCGGCCAATTCGTCGCATCGCGGCGAGCTGAAAGTATTCTCGTCCCAACAAAAATCCGTTGATTGCCCAGAAGATCAAGAGTGCGAACTGGGGAAAAAATAAATAAACTATCAGCGCCAATAGGTTGACCACCAGCAACAGCCCCAAAAAGCTGAGTGTATCGCGTAGGGCATCGCTAAATGGAATTGGGGCGACTTTCGGCATGTTGGGATAGTGTCGGTCCTCAACTGCCTGTGCGACCTCGTCCAGAAACATTGAAGTAATGGTGGAAGCGACGGGAACCATTAGAACAACGGACAAGACGATCATTACGAAAAACGACGTCCAGGTGATCAGATCCGTTAGCCAAGCCACGTCTCCTATTACTTCTTGAATCGTCTCCGCCGCGCCAATCCAATTTAAAAACATGAGAAATGCAGCATAGGTTCCGACGAGTAATAAAAAAGTCAGCCCGACGCCAATTAAAAGTACTCGGCGAAACCGAGCGTCGCCGATTTGCCCAAGTGCTTTGAGGAAAGATGTGATGGTTATTGCGAAACCCATATGACCTTCTCCTTCAAGTCGGGGCGTGGGCGTTCTGGTGGTGTCGCTCGTTCCGTGCCTATGTGAATAAATCCTGCAACACGTTCATGTGGAGCGATGTTGAGCCCTCGCTCTACAAAAAGTCGATCATGACTTGCCCAACCCGAGAGCCAATTGGCTCCCCAACCAGAGGCCAGTGCGGCGTTCAGAAGTTGGAGACAAACTGCCCCAGTCGAGTATGTCTGCTCTATGGCAGGTACTTTTTTAGCAATCACCGGCGCCTCGATGACAGCAATGGCCAAATCGGCATTTGCAAACTGGTCATAAACTTTGGTGATTTTTTCTTCATCAATTTTCAGTTCATAACCCCGCATTTTTGCCAGTTTCGCCAGCCGTTGTAGAGCCAGTCGTTCGAGAACCAACAGGCGCCAGGGCTCTAGCTTGCCGTGGTCTGGGGCACGTAAGCCAGCTCGTAGAATGGGTTCCAATTGTATGCTAGAGGGAACTGGGCTCGTCAAAATTTTTGCTGGGCGTGAGCGGCGGTTGAGTAAAAAATTCAAAGCTTGGGGATTGGGGTCAATCATAATATTTTCCTGTCTCTCAATTGCCATACATGTCAGGCGCATGTCCAAAAGATTCAACCATTTTGAGCAATGGAAGAATGATACGTAGCCATTTCACCAATCAGTTCTGTTGTGAATTTATCAAATCGATTATTCGGCTGGCGTTTCGTAAGTGTTTGAGCCATCGGATCTTCCGCGCAGTTGTCAGAGCCTGACAGTTCTTCGAGCACGGCGTGGCCGCAAAACGGTACATAAGCCTCCGAATATCCACCTTCATGGACCATGACAAGTTTGCCGTTACAATGTTTTTGAGCGGACTTCATCACCTGTCTGGTCATTTGGCGAAAAGTATCTGCAGTGGCAAGCATGCGTGCGAGCGGGTCAAAAGCTGCAGCATCAAATCCGCATGCAACAACAATGAGATCTGGAGTGTAGTTTTCTAAGGCGGGTAAAACGATACGCTGCATGGCATCAAGGTATGCCGTGTGGCCACAGCCAGGCGGTAAAGGGACATTGACATTAAATCCCACTCCCTCACCAGTTCCTCGGTCTTTAATGTCGCCAGTGTCCAGCGGGTAATTGTATTCCTGATGGAGAGATATAGTCAGCACGTCGTTGCGATCATAAAAGATGGCTTCAGTACCGTTGCCGTGGTGCACATCCCAGTCGACCACGGCAACCTTGTTGCACAGGCCATCTGCCATCGCTGACTCAATTGCGATTGCGATATTCGCAAGCAGGCAAAATCCGTTGGGCCATGCTGGAAGGCAATGATGCCCTGGTGGTCGAGATAGAGCGTAGGCATTTTGCAAATCGCCGGTGAGAACGTCTCTGACGGCTTGACGTGCCAGCCCGGCAGATAAAGTAGCAATCTCATAGCCGCCGTGGCCAAAGGGTGTGCGTAGTCCCAAATCACCACCACCACTATCCGAGATATTTTTAAATTTTTTCAAAAAATCTTTAGGGTGAACGCGAGCAAGGTCCTTAAAAGAAGCGGGCGCAGCGGATTGTAGGTCCAAATCGTTCGACAACCCTGTCACATCCATCAAGTTTTTCAGTCTACGCTTAGTTTCAGGGCTTTCGGGTAAGCTACCAGCTGAGAGGGGTTGAACTAAACCCCCAACCGGTAATGTGAGGGCGTAGTTACCGCCGGAGTGCCAAAAACACCGTTCATCCCAGAAAAATCCTGTCGCCATTGGCAATTTCCCTTTTGCGAAAATATCTCAACATAATCAGCCTGTGATCTCAAAGTAAATTAGGGCTTAGGTTGCAGACTGAGCATGCTCTCTATTTTATTGATATCTGAGTCTTCGCGAAACTTAATCAAGTCGACCGCTGGTATCGCTTGGTTGCACGCAACGGCGGAGTCCGCAGTCAGTGCAACTAATTTAGCTGTGAAAATTATCAGCAAAGTCACTAGGCGTCACAGTCTCGCTTCAAATGGAAAGGACCGTATCTGTATCCTATTGGGTGTGTGTGTGAGTCAGGTTGAGTTTCGTTTAAGCATGTAAACGCCTTCTGGCAAATCTAACGCCGCCGCAAGATCCTGCGCCTGATTATTCGAAAAAGTAATCTTTTGAACGCTGTCGCTGCGCGGATCGTACTGCTCGATCGTTATGCAGTCTTCGAAAAGGTGAATTATCACATCTTCACCCAATGGCCTCGCACCCTCATCAACAAGAGTAACAACAGTGGCGTCAAATTCGTGCTCGATACTGAACATATGCCTAGATTAGCGAAGCCGAACGCAGGTGCAAGCACTTCGAACTGGAAACACAGGTCTAGGATGATTAGCTTCCATCAAGAGGTACGGAGAAGTATTCATGCGCTGGGCGATTTTCCCCTTAATTTTGAGTATAGCCAATTGCGGAGTTGCAACACCTTATGCGCCTTCACAAAAGCGGGAAGCGGTATCGGCCACTCTGGGGATCAGCCTGAGTGAGGCCAACGCACGGCTAGCACCCGTTTTAGTGAGGGTCGAGCCAGTGGCAGAGAGTGTCTGTCGCAAAAGCACGCAACCTGGTACAAATTGTGACTACGCGATTTTTGTTGACAAAAGGCAGGATTTGTCCGCGAACGCCTACCAAACTGTGGATAAACGTGGGCGCCCCTTAATTATTTTGACATCAGCTCTGATCGCCAAGACCCGCAACGATGACGAATTGGCCTTTGTCATGGGGCACGAAGCGGCGCATCACGTTGCCGGGCATATCACACGGGCAAAACAAGATGCTGTAAATGGTGCCGTCGTTGGCGCCCTATTGGTGGGTGCTGTAGGTGGCAGTGGTGATATGGTTGACCTCGCAATGAATATTGGTGCGGATGTTGGAGCGCGCTCCTTCTCCAAGAATTATGAATTGGAGGCGGATGCCTTAGGCACCGTGATTGCGCATCGAGCTGGGTACAATCCGGTGCGTGGCGCAGAGTTCTTCAACCGGATCCCTGATCCGGGCGATAAGTTCCTTGGAACGCACCCGCCCAATAGTTCCCGGATGCAGGTAGTCCGAAATACAGCCGCAAAACTTTGATCTCAATGCTACAAATAAAAAATGTCGTTTCTGATCGGGGCTCAAAATACGCCGTGTCCGGAGGGAAGGTGACCGATCAGAATGAGGCGGTTGCATTTTTGAAATTGTTGAAACGAGACAAGAAGTTTGCGAAGGCAACACATAATACTTGGGCGGTGCTAACGACCGACGGTAACCGCTTAAAAGGCGACGACGGCGAAAGTGGCGCAGGCATGGTGATTTTGCGCATGCTTGAGCGGGCAAATGTCAAGGACCAGATCATCGTCGTTACCCGCTGGTATGGCGGCACAAAGCTTGGTGGCGATCGTTTTAGACGTGTGCAGGATTGTGTGCGCGCCTACCTCGAAGAGCTAGGTTGATGCAGGTCAAAGGCATCGCCGTACTCCGATGGTAGCCTTTTTTTGTGATCTACATGGAGGCTTAGATGTCCCACAATATTTCTGCAAAAAGATCTGCGGCCCTTTTTGATAATGTAGCGCGTCGTATCGGCAAAGATCTTCAGGAAGCTGCAATTTTGGGTAAGTTTTCGTTTGATGAGAAAGCAGGTTCTGTCAGGAGCTGTATGAAATGTGCCGCTTCCAACGCGTGCGCAGACTGGCTAAATTGCGAGACTACTACTGTTCCAGTTTTGCCCAAACTTTGCCATAACCACCATCTTTTAAACTACCTAAAAACAGATGTGTCGTGAAAATGTTGGGCGACATGAATGTGCACTTTTGGCTATTACAGCGTATGGCGCAAGCAACAAAAACCGACCTGTTTGGCAGTATGCAACGAGCCCAGCTTACGCAGGAGGACTGGGCTAAAATGGTCACTAAGTGCCGGCGTTGTGACTGGACCGAAGGATGTCAACGTTGGCTGGAATTACATCAGCAATCTGATGTAGTAAAGGCACCTTCAAATTGCGTCAACAAAGAGCGGTTCTGGAAATTAAGGAAAGCGTCGGAGGCACAAAAGTAATGGGTATTATCCAACCTTTGGGGGATTTGGCGAAACATTTTTGGCTGACGAGAAGTGTAGCGCGCTCAATGGGGGTATCGCTCAGTGAGGCCATGGCTGAGGGACATCTGTCTGCCACGGGATACGCCGACATGGTGACAAATTGTCGAACGTGTACTCAGGTTACAGAGTGCGAAATCTGGTTGGCTGACCGAGCAGTGAGCACGAAACAAGCACCTCACTGCTGCATGCACAAGGGAATATTAGAGCTTCTTACAAGATAAGACTGAGACAAGTGAGTGAAGAAATGCGGATTGGGCCTGTCCGAGTAATGGCTTTGAAGCCTCCTTTATTGCAGCTTGGCGGCCCTAATTTTTTAACGGATCTCCGGCCCTAAGGTTCCACTTTTGGTGGTCACAGATTTGCTAAAACGACTCAGTTTTTTCTGTTCCTGCTTGTGACTCTTTTCAAATGATTCGTGTAATGCTAGACTTTCACTATGAGACCCGGAAAACGGGCATTTTGAGGCAAAAATCGGCGGGCTCCGATGACAGAGATGGTTTATGGCGCGCTTCCTATTCAGGAGCGCGAGCCGCTACTTCCAAGGTGGTGGCAGACGCTCGACAAGTGGTCGATGACGTCGATTTTCTTGCTTTTTGGCATTGGTATTCTTTTGGGCATGGCTGCCTCGCCGCCGCTTGCGGAAAAGAATGGGTTTGACGCGTTCTACTACGTTGAGAAGCAGTTCATATTCGGCGCCGTAGCAATGATAGTGATGCTTTTAACATCGATGATGTCGCCTCAGTTGGTTAGGCGACTCGCGGTAATTGGTTTTTTTGTGGCATTGTTGGCGACCTCTATGTTGCCATTTTTCGGTACTGATTTCGGAAAAGGCGCGATGCGTTGGTATTCATTGGGCTTTGGTTCGGTTCAACCATCAGAATTTTTAAAACCTGGCTTTGTAATAGTGGCTGCGTGGTTAATGGCAGCCAACGACCAGATTAATGGTCCCCCAGGACGTATGTGGTCATTTTTGTTGATGATAACAATTGTGGTGATGCTAGCGCTTCAACCGGATTTCGGTCAAGCCTGCCTGATTTTGTTTGGCTGGAGCGTAATGTATTTTGTTTCCGGTGCGCCTATGTTTCTTATTGGTGGTATTTTGCTTGCCATATATCCGGCGGCTCAACTGGCTTATGACAAATCCGAGCATTTTGCTCGCAGGATAGATGGTTTTCTCGACCGCTCGCTGGATCCAACAACACAGATTGGTTACGCAACAAAAGCTATCCGTGAAGGTGGTTTGTTTGGGGTCGGTATCGGCGAAGGTCAGGTGAAGTGGAGCCTACCTGATGCCCACACAGATTTCATTATATCTGTCGCCGCTGAAGAGTATGGGTTGATCCTCGTGATATGTATTATTGCGCTCTATGCAACAATTGTTATGCGCAGCTACTTCCGATTGATGCGTGAAAGGGACCCGTTTATTAGGTTGGCAGGTGCGGGCCTAATTTCGATCTTCGGCGTTCAGGCGATGGTAAATATGGGCGTTGCGGTAAGGTTACTGCCGTCCAAAGGCATGACCTTGCCGTTTGTGAGCTATGGCGGTTCCTCTTTGATTGCGGGGGGGATTGCGGTTGGCATGCTTCTAGCATTCACCCGCGCGCGTCCTCAGGGCGAGATCGGTGAAATTTTACGGGGACATGTTAGATGACAGAGCGGCCATTGCTGGTGATTGCGGCTGGCGGTACCGGAGGTCATATGTTTCCGGCGCAGGCTCTGGCTGAGGCAATGCTGCGCAGGGGCTGGCGGGTCAAATTGAGCACGGATGTGCGCGGTTCACGTTATACCAGTGGTTTTCCGCGTTCTGTAAAAATACAGAAGGTGGCAAGTGCCACTTTCGCCCGCGGTGGTGTATTTGCCAAACTAGCAGTACCTTTTCGAATTCTAAGTGGAATTCTATCAACAGTTATGCAGTTCCGCCGAGATCGCCCACTGGCAGTAGTTGGTTTTGGTGGGTATCCCAGTATCCCGGCTATTGGTGCCGCATGGCTCATGAAACTGCCTCGCATGATTCAAGAACAAAACGGTATACTCGGGAGAGTAAACACTCAGTTTGCAAGGCGGGTGGATACCATTGCATGCGGAACATGGCCTACTGATTTGCCGGTGGGTGTAGAGGGAACGCATACGGGAAATCCGGTGCGGGCGGCAGTTCTGGAGTACGCTGGATCGAAATATATCGCACCGGGAAATTTCCCGATATCGATTTTAGTCATTGGCGGAAGTCAGGGCGCTCGAATATTGAGTGATACGGTTCCTTCCTCAATAGCGGCGCTTCCTGATCGGCTTTTAAATCATATACGGGTAAGTCATCAGGCTCGTAATGAAGATTTAGACCGCGTTACAGCTTTTTATGCCAGTATTGGTATTCGTGCAGAAGTAAAGCCGTTTTTTCAGGATGTGCCAAAACGTATGAGCGAGGCACAGTTAATTATTTCGAGAGCTGGGGCGTCCAGTGTTGCGGACATCAGCGTAATTGGTAGGCCTTCCGTTCTCATCCCCTACGCAGCCGCGACAGCTGATCACCAGACTGCTAATGCTCGGGGGTTAGTTGATGCTGGAGCGGCAGTTCTGATACCTGAAAAAAAGTTGTCGGTAGATGTTTTGACGGAACAGATCGTAACAATACTTTGTGACCCCGATGGAGCAATGCAAATGGCACTCGCCGCACTTTCTACAGGAAAACCTGATGCGACTGACGCGCTCGTGACTTTGGTCGAGCAGTTAGCAGACAAGGAAGCTTAAGCATGAACGCGACAACCAAACTGCCAGGAGATGTTGGGCTGATTCACTTTGTCGGAATGGGTGGCATCGGTATGTCTGGTATCGCTGAAGTACTGCTAAACCACGGATATTTGGTTCAGGGTTCAGATCTGAAGGCAAGTAAGATCACTGATCGGTTGGTAGAACGCGGTGCAAGATTGTTTGTCGGCCAAAAGGCTGAAAACTTGAAAGACGCCGAGGTGGTCGTCATCTCCTCGGCAATAAAGTCAGGCAATCTGGAACTAGACGAAGCACGTCGTCGTGGGCTTCCTGTTGTGCGTCGTGCTGAAATGCTCGCCGAGCTGATGAGGTTAAAGTCGAATATTGCGGTGGCCGGCACGCATGGCAAAACTACCACGACAACTATGGTTGCGGCCTTATTAGAGCATGGAAGGTTTGATCCGACAGTCATCAATGGTGGCATTATTCACGCTTATGGATCTAATGCCCGGGTTGGCGACGGAGAGTGGATGGTTGTAGAAGCCGATGAGTCGGACGGAACGTTTAACCGACTGCCAGCAACAATAGCTATTGTAACAAATATCGACCCCGAGCACATGGAGCACTGGGGTACAGAGCAGGCGCTGCATCAAGGGTTTTATGATTTTGTTTCTAACATCCCGTTCTATGGTTTGGCAGTGTGTTGTACTGATGACCCGGACGTTCAAACTCTGGTTGGCAAAATCACTGATCGCCGAATTGTAACCTTTGGCTTTAACGCTCAAGCCGATGTGCGGGCTATCAATCTAACGTACGAGTCAGGGGTCGCCCATTTCGATATTGCACTACAGGCCGAAGGAACCGTGATTGAAAAGTGTTCACTTCCCATGCCGGGCGATCACAATGTTTCGAATGCATTGAGCGCGGTTGCGATTGCGCGACACCTTGGGATGAAAAAAGATGAGATACGCGAGGCATTGAGCAGTTTTGGCGGAGTCAACCGACGTTTTACAAAGGTAGGCGAGGTTATGGGGGGTGTTCCCGTAATTGATGATTACGGGCATCATCCCGTCGAGATAACTGCTGTGCTGAAGGCTGCACGCCAGGCAATTGGAGACGCGGGCCGTGTTATCGCAGTGCATCAACCACATCGTTACTCACGGCTGATTTCACTTTTTGAAGATTTTTGTGGCTGCTTTAAGGATGCGGATGTAGTTGGTATAGCCGAAGTTTATGCGGCGGGTGAAGATCCGGTAAAGGGTGCAAGCCGAGATGATTTAGTGGCAGGCTTGATCGCGCACGGTCACAGGCAAGCATACGCAATTCAGGACGAAAATGATCTTGTAAAGCTAGTTCGGGATGAAGCCAAAGTGGGTGACATTATCGTTTGCTTGGGGGCTGGCACGATCAGCGCATGGGCAAACATGTTGCCGCAACGTCTAAATTAATGCGTAGCACGAGCAAAATCTTTGTTGTGGCCAGAATAAAACAGATGACCGATACTCTCAAAAATACCATTTTTTTGAGCCTGGCCGTGTTGGCTGTTGAAGTTTCCTCGGTGCGTCAGCAACATGGGCTGCGCGTCTCGCAGTTGCTTACGGTCTTTCTTTTAATCATCCTGATTTGGCGGTCGTATGGCGCCGCGGCGCGTACAGCTTCATTGATTGGGTTTTTATCGCTTTTATTTTGCCCATTACGGAATTTTTTGAAAATGCTTTGTGGGCATTTATCACCGAAGGTATGCGAATGAGCTTATCTTTGGTTTTCGCGTTGTTTTGGCTTCTACTCGTAAATTTGGGCGCAATATTTGTATCCGCGGATCATCATTGGAGATTTACCTTTGTGATGATTGCTGTAGGCGTGCCAATCCTAATTGGCGTGCTTTATGAGGACGGGGGCTGGATGGCCCTCTTGGTTTTGATTTCGGCTGCCTGGCTAATGCGTTGGTCGGCGCTACATCTCGCACGTTGGATTAAGAGGCGCGTCTTGTGATGTTAGATCTGGCTTTGGGACTTAACGCGTTGATTTGGTTCGCGGCCCTAATGTTCCCTGCGTTTGGATTTGTGAAAGGGGCTCATGATCAACGAGCTGACCTGATGCGGGCGCAAATAATAATACTCAGTTTGCTTGGGCTTTTATTGACAACCATTTGGATGCTTTGGGCTGTCGCGAAGCCGCAGGATGCAGAAAAAGTGGGGGCACTCATGAAATATACGGTTTGGCTGATTGGCATTCTAGCGGTTTCCTTTGGACTTGGGTGGGGTTTTTTCTCGCTGGTCCGAAGGCGCGTTGGTTTGAAGGACAAAACTTGAGGAGGGATCAAATGACCGATATGCCGGAAGTACGCGGTAAGCTGACTGCAAACCGGTTACTGGCAGATTTGACATGGCTGCGGGTAGGTGGACCTGCAGACTGGATGTTTCAACCTGCGGATACGCAAGATTTAGCAGATTTTTTGAAGGCTCTTCCAGCGAGTGTCTCAGTGTTTCCAATGGGTGTAGGCAGCAACCTCATCGTGCGAGACGGTGGTTTGCGAGCGGTGGTGGTCCGTTTGGGCCGAGAGTTCAATGATATCAAGATTGACGGCAATCGTGTGCGTGCTGGAGCCGCGGCACTGGACGCTCATGTGGCGCGCAAAGCCGGTCAGGCGGCAGTAGATTTAGCGTTTCTACGCACCATTCCCGGCGCTGTAGGGGGCGCCGTTAGGATGAATGCTGGATGTTATGGCACCTATATTAGTGATGTTTTTTTGGAGGCAAAAGCGGTGACGCGTTCCGGAGAAATTGTAAGACTTACCGCGAAAGATTTGAATTTTAGATACCGTCAGACCGATCTGCCAGATGGATGGATATTGACCGAAGCTGTTTTTGAGGGACCTTTGGGAAACTCCAATGAATTAGAGGTTCGCATGGATGCGCAGCTTGCGAAGCGAAATATGTCGCAGCCCACCGCGGATCGCTCAGCTGGCAGTACTTTTCGCAATCCTGCCGGGTTTTCCTCAACGGGGCTGGCTGATGATGCGCATGATCTAAAAGCATGGAAACTGATTGATGAGGCCGGAATGCGAGGCGCGCAAGTGGGTGGGGCGCAAATGAGCGAGATGCATGCTAATTTTATGATCAACACTGGTGGCGCTACAGCGGCAGATTTGGAAAATCTGGGCGAGGAAGTACGAAAAAGGGTTTTCCAAATCAGCGGAATAGAGCTAGAGTGGGAAATTAAGCGCGTTGGGTTTTCAACGTGACAAAAGAAGTTTGGTCACAGGTGCAAAGATTGGCCAGACGAACACAATAAAACAGGGCAAAAAAGACGGCTAAACGTCGAAATGCCCGGGACACTGAGGCACGCGTGGGTATGTCGGATAGGGCAGAGACCACAGTTGCGGTATTGATGGGCGGTCCCTCGTTAGAGCGAGAGGTCAGTTTGTCTTCAGGGCGTGAATGCGCGGCCGCGCTGCGGAAAGCAGGGTATGAGGTTGTCGAGGTCGATGCGGGCCGCGATCTAGCTGCGCGTTTAGTAAAGCTTCAACCAAATGTGGTCTTCAATGCCCTGCACGGTCGCTGGGGGGAAGATGGCTGTGTGCAGGGTTTACTTGAATGGCTGGGTCTCCCTTACACACATTCTGGTGTCTTGGCCTCGTCGCTTGCGATGGATAAGCAGCGCTCAAAGAATATATTCAAGTCCGTGGGATTGCCAGTTGTTGATAGCGTCCTTGCCATGCGAGATGAAGTCTCGGAGCAGCATGTGATGGTGCCTCCTTACGTAGTTAAGCCCAATAATGAGGGGTCCTCTGTCGGAATTTATATTGTCAATGAGACAGCTAGTGGCCCACCTCTGCTTGAACAAAGTATGCCCGAGCAAGTCATGGTGGAAACATATGCGCCGGGTCGAGAGCTAACTACTACCGTGATGGGTGATAAGGCGATGACCGTTACGGATATCATTACCGAGGGCTGGTATGATTATGATGCTAAATATGCTGATGGTGGTTCGCGTCATGAGATACCCGCAAACATTCCAAAGAGTATTTTTGACGCCTGTCTCGATTACGCTCTTCGCGCCCATTCCGCATTGGGATGTCGCGGTTTGTCACGTACGGATTTTCGCTGGGACGATACGCGAGATTTGGACGGACTGATCCTTTTGGAAACCAATACACAACCTGGCATGACGCCGACGTCTTTGGCGCCGGAACAGGCGCTGGAACTTGGGATCTCCTTTCCGGAACTCTGTGTGTGGATGGTGGAGGATGCATCATGCAACCGTTAGGTTTACGCTCGGATCCGGCACCATCGCGTTGGTCTTATCGTCTGCAGCGCTTGATGCTAACGCCTTTTTTCCGTCTTTGCTTGCGCGTTCTATTGCCGTTCTCAATAGTTGCAGGCGCAATGATAGTCTGGTTATCAGATCAAGATCGCCGTGACGCTCTTTTGCTTGTGTACAATGACATTCGAACAGAGATTGCGACCCGGCCAGAATTTATGGTCAATGCTATGGCGATCGACGGGGCCAGTAGAGGCATCGCCGAAGATATTCGTGAAATCATGCCAATTGATTTTCCAATCAGTTCGTTTGACCTGGATCTTGACGAAATTCAGGAACGTATCTCTGGATTACCAGCTGTGGCGACGGTGTCGGTTAGAGTGCGCCCCGGTGGGATTCTGCAAATCTTGGTTGCGGAGCGCGACCCTGTGATTTTGTGGCGCACTTATGCGGGACTTGCTTTAGTCGATGTTGAAGGCTACGTCACCGGTTCGGCGCGCGCGCGCGCGCTGTTTCCTAATTTGCCTCTCATGGCTGGGGCAGGCGCGGAGCGGCACGTTGCGGAGGCCATTCAGCTGTACGCAGCGGCTGGGCCGTTGTCCGAGCGTATGCGTGGATTGGTGCGCGTTGGTGAGCGGCGCTGGGATGTTGTTCTAGATCGTGAGCAACGCATCCTCTTACCAGAGTTTGGGGCTGTTCAAGCGCTAGAGCGTGTCATCGCTTTAAGTGAAGCGCAGGACATGCTGGAGCGAAATTTATTGGTAGTGGATATGCGTTTGCTGGCTCGCCCAACCATCCGATTGGCGGAAATCGCAGTGGAAGAGTGGTGGCGTATCAGCCAGATATCTTTAGGGAAAGTGCATCAATGATAGAGCTTTATGAATCTCAGCGTGCAATGCGGAACATGCGAAAGGCAGCAATGCAACGCGGTGTAGTTGCGGTGCTAGATGTTGGGAGCTCAAAGATAGCCTGCCTTGTCCTACGCTTTGATGGCACTGATCGCGTGACAGAGTCGGACGGTGTTGGTCCGATGGCGGGACAAATTGGTTTTCGGGTGATAGGCGCGGCAACAACTCGTTCGCGCGGTGTACGATTTGGCGAAATCGCTGCGATGCAGGAAACAGAGCGTGCAATTCGCACTGCGCTGCAGGCAGCTCAGAAGATGGCTAAGATTCGTGTGGATCATGTTATTGCATGTTTTGCAGGAGCCGATCCACGATCATATGGGCTTGATGGCAGTGTGGAGCTTGAAGGTCATGTCGTTACGGAGCAAGATGTCGCGAGAGCGCTCTCGACTTGTCACATTCCCGAATTTGGCGCACATCGTGAGGTGTTGCATGCCCAGCCGGTAAATTTTGCACTGGACCATCGTTCTGGACTTGCGGATCCGCGTGGGCAGATGGGGCAGACGCTGGCCACTGACATGCATATGTTAACCGTTGATGAGGTTGCAATCCAAAACCTGGCTCATTGTGTCAAGCGTTGTGATCTGGAACTTGCGGGGATTGCGTCTTCCGCATATGTGTCCGGGCTGTCTTCTTTGGTAGAGGATGAACAGGAACTTGGGGCGGCTTGTATAGACCTTGGAGGTGGGGCCACCGGAATTTCATTATTTATGAAGAAACATATGATTTACGCGGATTCTGTGCGCATGGGCGGCGATCACGTGACTGGCGATATTTCAATGGGGCTTCAGGTGCCGCTGGCAACGGCAGAGCGGATCAAGACATTTTACGGCGGTGTAGTTGCCACTGGAATGGATGATCGCGAAATGATCGACTTAGAAGGCGATACCGGCGATTGGGAGCATGATAGGCGTACTGTAAGTCGTGCCGAACTTATTGGCATTATGCGACCACGTGTCGAGGAAATCCTTGAGGAAGTTCGAGCGCGTCTTGACGCTGCTGGATTTCACCATTTGCCGAGTCAACAAATTGTCCTAACTGGTGGCGGTAGCCAGATTCCGGGACTAGATGGATTAGCCTCAAAAATTCTTGGTCAACAGGTCCGACTGGGTCGTCCAATGCGCGTTCATGGGTTGCCGCAGGCGGCGACTGGCCCTGGATTCGCTAGCGCCGTGGGTATGTGTTTGTTTGCAACGCATCCCCAAGATGAGTGGTGGGATTTTGACCTGCCCGTAGAGCGTTATCCTGTTCGATCCCTGCGCCGTGCCGTTCGCTGGTTTCGAGATAACTGGTAGAGCGCCGTTCTTCTCCAACGGAATTGACTTTGCCCTTGTCCAACGTTTGGTTTTGGCATCACGTTTAAGAAACAACTTGCAGTTTTTTCATTTTTTCCTCAAATTGTCGTCAACGGCCCAAAGAGGCTGGGGTGGCATTATGAGCAGTCGCCTGAAATCGATATTTTCAAAAACGTCGCTTACGCATGAAATGCGTTGCGTCGATACGATCTTTTTTTGTATGGCGGCTGCTGGATACCCCAAAATCTGGATGAATTAGCCAGATGACGCGAAAAATATACAATAATTAACTATATTTTGTGGTTTATGTTGCTTTTTTAGATGACGATTCCCCAAAGCATCGGTAATATCAAGTTTAGAGTAGGCATAAAAATTCCCGCGAATGCGGGCAAACAACAGGCGGACAGTTCTATGACATTGAATCTGACTATGCCCGACGAGGCTGACCTGAAACCCCGCATCACAGTTTTTGGTGTTGGCGGGGCCGGTGGAAATGCGGTCAACAATATGATCGCAAAGGAACTGGAGGGCGTAGATTTCGTTGTGGCCAACACCGACGCGCAAGCGTTACAGCAAAGCGATGCGGGCAACCGCATCCAACTTGGCGTGAAAGTTACAGAAGGGCTTGGAGCAGGTGCCAGAGCAACCGTTGGCGCAGCTGCGGCCGAAGAGAGCATTGAACAAATAGTAGATCATCTTGCTGGCGCGCACATGTGCTTTATTACGGCGGGAATGGGTGGCGGCACCGGGACAGGGGCTGCGCCAATTATTGCGCAGGCAGCGCGCGAATTAGGAGTTTTAACGGTCGGTGTTGTGACCAAGCCTTTTCAGTTTGAGGGCGCCAAGCGAATGCGCCAAGCCGAGGAGGGCGTTGAAAGCTTGCAGAAAATGGTCGACACGCTGATCATAATTCCAAACCAAAACTTATTTCGGTTGGCCAATGAAAAAACGACGTTTACCGAAGCATTTTCCTTGGCTGATGATGTTTTGTATCAGGGTGTGAAAGGCGTCACCGATCTCATGGTCCGCCCGGGCCTGATCAATCTCGACTTTGCTGATGTTCGTGCGGTTATGGATGAGATGGGCAAGGCTATGATGGGTACTGGTGAGGCAGAAGGCGAAGACAGAGCAGTGCAAGCCGCCGAAAAGGCGATCGCCAACCCACTGCTCGACGAAATTAGTCTTCAGGGCGCCAAGGGTGTCTTGATCAACATCACTGGCGGTCACGACCTAACACTGTTCGAGTTGGATGAAGCTGCAAACCGTATTCGTGAGGAAGTGGATGCAGACGCCAATATCATTGTTGGCTCGACGCTTGACAGTGCGCTAGAGGGTGCGATGCGGGTCTCGGTAGTGGCAACAGGTATTGACGCAGCAGAAGTTTCTTCGCCAATGCCAATCCCTCGTCGCTCACTGAAGCAGCCTTTGATACAGCATGTCTCGCAGGAAGACGATCCAGAGTTAGATGCCGCTGTTTCTGGAGATTTAGCTGAGGTTAATGGCCGTTCCGAAATCTACGTTGCAAGTAATGTTGAACCAAGTCTGTTTTCTGAGCTAGACCCGCAGTCTGCCGCCGCAGAGGAGCAGATGGAAGACATTTTTAGGGAAGAAGAGCCGGTGGCCCCAACTTTTGAACTCACGGCACGAAGTGATGATCTGCCACCTCCTGCCTATCAGCCGGTACAGGCTAACGAGCCGGAATTTTTGGAAGATGAACCGGAGGATTTTATTGCGCCTCAACGTCCCGCCGCCGGTACTCCAACTCCGCAAATGATTGAACGGCTAAGGGCCGCAGTTGATCAGGCGCCAGCACGCTCTGTGACGCATTCTTCGGCCGAAGAAAAAGGAGGGCGGTTTAATAGCCTGATTAATCGTATGACTGGCCACCGGGAGAATACAGTCCAGTCGTCAGATCGACATCAACCCAGCGTACAGACTGCAGAACCAGAAGCGGAGGTTGACGCGGACCAGGAACGTATTGAAATCCCTGCATTCCTACGGCGACAGGCAAACTAAACTAGGAAGAATTTTGTTTAAAAGGTCGCATTATTGCGGCCTTTTTTTCATTTAAGATCAATAAATTAGTAGTGATGCGGCGGTGTTTCGCCTATTTATTTCAGTCATGTTTCAGACCGTTGCAAAGATTGAATTGAGCTTTGTCAGACTACGGACTATCCCATTACTGCGGGCTGAACGTGTGTGCCGCGTCAATTGGGGACCAAATTGCAAGTTACGCTGAGATCACCCATACACATTGATGGTACTGGTCTGCATTCGGGCGCATCGGTACGCCTCACCGTACATCCAGCGTCACCCGACTACGGAATTTGGTTTCGTCGTACGGATATCCTTTTAGGTGATGCGATGATTCCGGCGCGTTGGGACTCAGTTGAGCAAACCGCACTCTGTACGCGTATCACAAATAATGCAGGCGCCTCCGTGTCAACAATCGAACATCTTATGGCTGCCTTGGCGGGCTGTGGTGTTCACAATGCGCTGATTGAGTTGGATGGTTCGGAAGTGCCGATACTTGATGGAAGCGCTGCAGGCTTCGTTCGCGCAATTTTGAAAACCGGTGTTATCCAACAAGATGTTCCCGTGCGTGCGATCAAACTTCTTAAGGAGGTTTCTGTCCAACGGGGTGACGCAAGCGCGACATTGACGCCAGCAGCAGAATTGAGCATCGATTTTCAAATTGACTTTGCGGATATTGCGATCGGTCGACAGATCAAAGCCCTCAATATGGCAAATGGCAGTTTTGTGCGTGAACTATGTGACAGCCGCACTTTTTGCAGTCAGGCAGACGTCGAGGCCATGCAGGCCAGCGGCTTAGCTCTGGGCGGGGACCCAGCCGTAAATGCAGTTGTATTCGATGGTGATAAAGTTGTGAGCCCCGGAGGCCTTCGTTACAGGGATGAGCCTGTGCGTCATAAAATGCTGGATGCACTAGGTGATTTGGCGCTGGCCGGAGCACCAATTTTGGGCAGATATCTAGGGTTGCGCTCTGGACATTCGCTGACCAATGAACTTTTGCGGGAGTTGTTTTCTGATCCGACAGCCTGGCGCTACGTGGAATGCTCTGCAAAAGAAGCTGCGCGTTTGCCCGGTGCGGGCGTTCATATTGCGGAAATTCCAGCCGTCGCCTGACTATGAGCGACAAAAGGTGCCAAAGACGTTTTGCACCGCAAAATTCTGTGCTAACACCTTGGATAAGGGTGAAGTTTACCCATGAGCGGAAAAGAGGTTGAGCAGCATGTCAGGCTGGCGGGTGCATGTTCGGGTGGTTGTAGTAGTTTTGGCTCTTTCTGCCTTGGCAGGATGTAGCAGATCGACTGCTGAAAAGGCACGTGCCGGTACTATTCCAATGGAATCGTTCACGGCAGAACAGATTTTTGAGCGTGGCGAATATGAATTGTCCCGTAAAAAGGGAGAAGACGCAGCATTCTATTTTTCCGAGATCGAAAGACTTTATCCTTATGCCGAACTGACCAAGCGTTCTATTATTATGCAGGCGTTTTCCTATCATTCGGCAAAGCTCTATCCGGAAAGCCGTGCCGCTGCGCAAAGATACATCGATTTTTATCCCGCGGATGAAGATGCAGCCTATGCCCAATACCTTTTGGCTCTCAGCTATTACGATCAAATCGATGAAGTTGGACGCGATCAGGGGCTGACTTTCCAGTCGCTGCAGGAATTGCGCAAAGTAATCGAGATTTACCCTGATAGCGAATATGCTCGGTCAGCGATGTTAAAGTTTGACCTCGCCTTTGATCATCTCGCCAGCAAAGAAATGGAGATAGGAAGATATTATTTGCGTCGGGCCCATTATGCGGCATCGATCAAACGGTTTCGCGTTGTCGTTGAAGATTTCCAGACCACCACACATACTGCAGAGGCCTTGCATCGACTTGTTGAGGCATATTTGTCACTGGGCCTGACCAATGAAGCGCAAACTGCCGGCGCGATTCTTGGATTCAACTTCCAATCGACCGACTGGTATGAAGACAGTTATAAACTGTTGGCCTCACAAGGCCTCAAACTAAAAGTTCAAGGTAATAGCTGGTTGAGCGACGTTTACCGCCAAACGCTCAAGGGCAAGTGGCTTTAATCCGGCGCGGTGTAGGTGTGAGAAAGAGCACGGATGCTACGCGCGCTTGATATCCGAAATATGTTGATCATTGACCAACTCGAGTTGGAGTTTCAGCCAGGTTTAAATGTCCTGACTGGCGAGACTGGTGCAGGAAAATCTATCCTATTGGACAGCCTAGGGTTTGTACTGGGATGGCGTGGACGCGCAGAGCTTGTTCGTGCTGGCAATGATCAAGGGGAAGTCACCGCGACGTTCGATTTATCAGAGGCTCATCCAGCTCATGCAATTTTAATGGAGGCTGGGCTTCCAAGTGGTGATGAGTTGATTTTAAGGCGAGTCAATCAGCGCGATGGACGGAAGACGGCCTATGTGAATGACAGACGCTGTTCAGGAGAAGTTTTAAGACAATTATCTGCAACACTGATCGAGTTGCACGGTCAACATGACGATCGAGGAATTCTGAATCAGAAAAAGCACAAATCATTTCTAGATAGTTTTGCAGGCAATGATGCTAAAATTTTAAAACTCCGCAAAGCCTGGAAGAACCTTTCTAGCGCAGAAAATGCCCTTTCCGATGCCCTTATCGCTTTGAAAAAAGCACGCTCCGAAGAGGATTTCCTACGCCATTCGGTCGCAGAGTTGGATAGCCTTAGACCGCTCTATGGGGAGGATGCTGAACTTGATGCACGTCGGCGTATGATGCAAGGAGCTGAAAAAGTCCGCGCAGAAGTTGCACGCGCTCGTTCAGCGCTTGGCGCTGAAGGCGCGGAGGGGGCGATTGGTGACGCGGTTCGGTGGCTTGAAGATGCGCTCGATGGTACAGCAGGGCACCTCGAGGCTCCCATCGCGGCGCTTGAGCGCGCACTGGTAGAATTGGGTGACGCGGCCGACGGCGTAGACCAGTGTTTGGAGGCCTTGCACTTCAATCCCAATGAACTTGAGCAGATAGAAGAGCGCCTTTTTGCCATTCGAGGACTTGCCCGAAAACATGATGTGCCCGCCGATGAGTTGAGTGGCTTTGCCAATGACCTCCGTGCGAGGTTGGCAGCGCTTGATGCAGGCGAGGGCAGCATTGCAGGACTTCGCGCGACACTTGATGCAGCAAAGATAGTTTACGAGCGCAATGCGGAGGCACTCACTCAGGCGCGCAAAAACGCGGCAACTAAACTTGATATAGCCGTTATGCGAGAGCTTACTCCACTCAAGATGGAGCGGGCAGTTTTTAAAACGAAGGTTGAGGCTGGTGCCGCTGGTCCGGACGGACACGATCTTGTTGAATTCGTAGTTTCGACTAATCCGGGAGCTCCGGCAGGCCCTTTGGGCAAAATAGCCTCAGGAGGTGAGCTAAGCCGATTTATGCTTGCACTTAAAGTTTGCCTGACACAGCACGATGATTGCCTGACACTGATTTTTGATGAAATTGACCGAGGTGTAGGTGGTGCAACTGCTAATGCAGTTGGTCGGCGGCTGAACGCTCTCGCAGACGGTGGGCAGGTCCTTGTGGTGACACATTCACCCCAGGTTGCCGCCTTAGCGGCGCACCACTGGCGGGTCGAGAAGCAAGTCCATGACAACCAGACGACTTCTCAAGTTGTGGAACTTACACCTGAGGCACGTATTAACGAAATCGCACGTATGCTTTCTGGCGATAAGATCACGGAAGAAGCACGTGCTGCCGCAAAATCTCTATTGCCCTGATATCCCCCAAAATTCGACGTCAAAAGTAGTGCTCCTTGGTTGAAAATACTTTCCGAATTGCTTGGCGGTCGCTACGCTATCTTCAATAAGTTTACGCTTTGCCTTTTTATGGCTTTCGCTTTACATCTTGAATAAATTATCAACCAATCGGAGCGACATGGCAAAGTCGGTCGGATCCTTTCTGTTCGAAAGCGCTGAACAAGCGGTCAGCACCTGCAAAGGTGGATTAAAAGTGCTTGTCGAGAAGGGACCAATTCAGGTTAAGTTTTGGTTGATTGCACTGGTTATTGGGATCGCGGCGGGTCTTGCAGCGCTAGGATTTCGAAAGGCTATTTCCTGGTTGCAGCCCACGTTATACGGAGCTGATAACATCGCATATTTACAGGGCTTTGCTGGCGCGCTGCCTTGGTATGTGTTGTTGAGTATTCCTGCGGTTGGTGGGCTTATTGTCGGATTGATCCTGCACCATTTCACCCCAGATGGACGTGCGCGCTCCGTTGCCGACGTGATAGAAGGAGCCGCCTTGCACAATGGTCGGGTCGAGCGACGTGAGGGGTTAGCTTCAGCTTTGGCCTCATTAATTACGCTGAGCTCGGGAGGCTCTACTGGTCGTGAAGGTCCGGTTGTTCACATGGCCGGTGTAATTGCAACATCGGTGTCATCGTGGATGAAGGCAGATGGGATCACTGGGAGAGATCTGCTTGGTTGTGCTGTTGCCGCAGCCGTGTCGACCTCGTTTAATGCGCCGATTGCTGGAGCTTTATTTGCATTGGAGGTGGTGCTTCGCCATTTTGCTGTGCACGCATTTGCCCCGATTGTGATTGCGAGTGTCGCGGGTACAGTGATAAGTCGTTTAGAGTTTGGCGATGTAACAGAATTTCAACTACCTTCGGCACCTGCTCTCGAGTTTTACCAGGAACTGCCCGCCTTTTTGCTGCTTGGTGGAGTAAGTGGGCTTGTCGCCGTGGCACTAATGTGGACGATTTTTTGGTCAGAGGACATGGCCAACCACGTACAGGCCGAATTAGGTGCGCCGCGTTGGCTCCGGCCCGCTATTTCGGGATTGATGTTGGGTACCCTCGCCATTTGGTTCCCCCACATTATCGGTGTTGGTTATGAAACAACTTCGCTGGCACTGAAGGGGCAACTGCTTTTTCACGAGGCGATTGTGTTTGCGATGCTAAAGGTGGTCGCTGTATCTATAACTATGGCTGGCCGTATGGGCGGTGGCATTTTTTCTCCTGCGCTGATGGTCGGAGCCCTTACCGGACTGGCGTTTGGTGTAATTGCCACCACAATATTTCCCGATGTTTCAGGTAGCACCACACTTTACGCGCTTGCAGGCATGGGCGCGGTGGCTGCCGCAGTTCTTGGCGCACCGATATCAACAACGTTGATTGTTTTCGAGATGACAGGCGACTGGCAGACAGGCTTGGCAGTAATGGTGAGCGTATCGATTTCGACAGCCTTGGGATCAAGGCTTGTAGATAGGTCGTTTTTTTTAACACAGCTTGAGCGACGAGATGTCCATGTTGCTGCCGGCCCTCAGGCATATTTACTCTGTATGTTTCGCGTGGCTCAGGTCATGCGTGCAAAGGAAGATCCAAGCGCGGCGTCAGATGATCAATGTTGGGAAATGATCGTTGAAGGCACTTATGTGGATGGCAACGCCACACTGGAAAGTGCCATACCAATCTTCGAAGCAAAAGGTGTGTCGTTCATACCGGTCGTCACTTTAGATGGGGCACATGAACCGCCAAAACTCAAGGGTGCGCTGTTCTACGTTGATGCGCTGCGTGCCTACAACAAGGCCCTCGCAGAAACTGCTGCGGAAGAACACAGTTAACGATTAATATCTGATACGGTACTTCGTTTCGCTGATGAAAGCCTTGTGATCAGCTCATAATGTTTACAGAGGTGCAGTTGCAGCATCTAGCCACAAGCGCGTGTCAGTATCTACGCTTGGAGCGATCATTTTGCGGCAAGTGGCGTGGTATTCGTCGAGCCAATTTAGTTCCTCGGCGGTGAGTTGTTCAACGATAATCAGGCGGCGGTCAATCGGTGCATATGTCAAGGTTTTGAATCGCAGCATGTTCCGGTGTTCATCGCCACCGGATAGAGTTGGAGCTTCTTCAACGACAATTAAGTTTTCAATTCGAATGCCAAAAGCACCATTTCGGTAATAGCCAGGTTCGTTTGATAGGATCATCCCACATTCCAGTGGTACATCGCTCACCCGGCTAAGGCGTTGTGGTCCTTCATGCACGCAGAGGTACGCCCCAACACCATGACCAAGACCGTGATCAAAGTCTTGCCCAGCCATCCATAAAGGCGCACGCCCGATCGACTCTATGTGGCTGCCAGTCAAACCCGTTGGCCAGCGCAAACGAGACATGGCTATCATTCCTTGCAATACGCGAGTGAAAGCGTATTGCTCATCCTTGCCGAGTTTGCCAACCGGAAGTGTGCGCGTGATGTCAGTTGTTCCGTCCTGATACTGGCCCCCACTGTCTAGAACTAGAAGATCGCCAGATTGCAGCTTTCGATTTGTTTCTCGCGTCACACGGTAATGCATGATAGCTCCGTGGGGACCGGAACCCGCAATTGTATCAAAGCTGATGTCGAGCAAAGAGCCACTGGCGCGGCGGTATTCCTCCAACTTCATGACAACATCAATCTCTGTAATTCCGTTGTCAAAATTGCTATCAAACCAACACAGAAATCTTGTGATTGCTACGCTATCGCGCAGATGTGCTGAAACCATCCCCGCGACCTCTGATGTATTTTTCCGTGCTTTTGGCAAAATGCAAGGCTCTGCCCCCCAAGCAATATCGCGCTGAGCACCTTCTAGTGCTTGCTGCACGATTACCGGCACGCTGGCTTTGTTGAGCCTGACTGGGCCTTTTAGGTCACGCAGACGTGCCAGAAATTGGTCTGGCTTGATAATTCGAACTGCTTCACCCAAGTGGTTTGTCACCTTCACAAGCTTGCTAGGGTCCATGAACAGGTCGACTGTACCATCTGCAAATAGCACGGCAAAACCATGAGCCACAGGATTACGAGGGATGTCGTTGCCTCGAATGTTCAACAGCCAAGCGATACTGTCCGGTAAAGTGATAACGGCGGATTCATGCCCTTTAGCTGTCAGTTCACGACCGAGCCGAGCACGTTTGTCTGAGTGTGTTTCGCCCGCAAATTTAATTGGTTGCGCATAAACCGGTTCTATTGGATAGCTTGGCTGGTCCGACCAGATCTTGTCAATTAGGTTCTCCGTTGGAACCAAAGTGATACCGCTGTCGCGTAATGAGTCCTCTATTTCTGTAATTTGCCCTACAGTGTAAAGCCACGGATCAAAGCCAATGCAGCCACCGTTCAACTGCTTGCGTAACCAAGGTCCGAGCGTTTTCTCTGGCCAGTCGACCGGGGTAAAGCATTCGGTCACCTGCTCTCGGACCTGAACCCTGTATCGTCCATCCACAAAAACTCCCGCTTTTTCCTGTAATACTGCGCAAAAGCCAGCGGAGCCAGTAAACCCGGTCAGCCACTTCAACCGATCATCGCGTGGCGCTACATATTCGCCCTGATGGGCGTCCGCTCGAGGCACAAGAAAGCCGTGAAGTCCTCGATTCAATATCTCGCCGCGTAGCTCTGCCAGTCGATTTGGGCCCTGTTCGGGATTTGCCAATGTATCGAAGCTTTGAAACATATCTTTCACGTGCCTCATTTTGGATTCTGACTCATTTGAAGAAATATTTCAAAATTACTTTTGTAAAATTTTGATTCTCAAAGCGAAGACCAATACGCTTTCAATTTCAACTCGCTCTTCGCATTCCCATCACCCGAGCACGCGCCCGAGGATCGCTGTCAAATAATGCTGCTAATTGTTCGGTCATTACACCGGCAAGTTGCTCCACATCGGTTATAGTTACGGCACGGTTGTAATATCTCGTCACGTCATGACCGATACCGATGGCTAATAATTCGACCTGTCGGCGCTTCTCGACCATAGAGATCACGTCGCGAAGGTGTTTTTCTAAATAATTTGCGGGATTAACCGACAGGGTGCTGTCATCCACCGGAGCACCGTCTGAAATTACCATCAGAATCTTGCGCGCTTCGCGCCTTGCGATCATTCGCCGGTGTGCCCATTCCAGCGCCTCGCCATCGATGTTTTCTTTTAAAAGCCCCTCTTTCATCATCAGGCCAAGATTTTGGCGCGATCGCCGCATGGGCGCGTCGGCCTGTTTGTAAATAATATGGCGCAGATCATTCAGGCGGCCAGGTTGCTGCGGACGGGCTTCGTTAAGCCATTTCTCTCGGCTAAGTCCACCTTTCCAGGCGCGAGTAGTGAATCCGAGAATTTCTACCTTAACGTTACAACGTTCGAGCGTGCGGGCCAAAACGTCTGCACAAATTGCAGCAATGGAAATGGGCCTACCTCGCATGGAACCTGAATTATCAAGTAACAGCGTTACGATTGTGTCACGAAATTCAGTATCTTTTTCCACTTTGAAGCTGAGTGGCGTCGTTGGGTTTGCCACGACCCGAGCAAGGCGTCCTGCATCAAGGATCCCTTCTTCTCTATCAAATTCCCAGCTACGGTTTTGCTGAGCCTGAAGCCGACGCTGTAGCTTATTGGCTAGGCGGCTTACCGCGCCTTTAAGTGGCTCCAATTGCTGATCTAAATAAGCGCGCAAACGTTCCAATTCAATCGTTTCGGCCAAGTCTTCGGCGGCGATCTCTTCATCGTTCGTGTTGTCAAATACAGCATAATCTGGGTCGGCCTCTGAGACCGGTGGTGGTGGTGGCTCCAACGGTGCCTCACCATCGGGCATTTCCGCTTCGTCACTCATTTCGTCTTCGGCCATATCGTCCATTGTGACTTGAGCTTCAGACATGTCTTGTTGTTCTTCTTGGGACTGCTCGGGATTGGCTTCGCTTTCCTCTTCGTTTTCGTCCTGCCCAGTGCTGTCGGGGTTATCCTCTTCCTCACCTCCCTCGTCGGACTCGTCCTGTTGCTCGTCATCTAGTTCATCCGGGTCTTCGCCAAGCTGATCACCGTAGCCGAGATCTTCGATGATTTGGCGCGCGAATTTGGCAAATCCTCTCTGGTCTGAAACCATATCTTGGAGTTTATCGAGATGCGCTCCGGAGTTTTGTTCAATGAAACCGCGCCAAAGTTCCATGATATTTGCCGCCGCTGGTGGCAAATCACGGCCAGTGGCCAATTGGCGTATTAGATAACCAGCCGCAACAGGTAAGGGAGCTTCGTCAGTAGAGGTGATGTCGCCATAGCCCCGCCCATTGGCTTCATGAGAAATCTTAACGTCGATATTGCTCGCAGTTCCCGGCATGTCACGCGCGCCCATGGCTTCGCACCGGGCCGTTTCCATAGCTTCATATAATTCGCGGGCAATACCTGACTGTGGGGCATAACGAGCATGCGTCCCGTCGTCGTGGTATTTACGCTGTAATGCCAAAGCATCGGCAGTGCCTCGTGCTAAAAGCACTTCGTCGCGGCTCATTCTCCGGCTTACCTGAGGCAAGCGCATTGACTCTCCTGAAAGCCCAGCAGGGTCGACAGTGTAGGTTACACTCAGTTCTGGGTCGTTGGCCATAACCTTGGTGGCTTCAGCCAGCGCCTTTTTGAACGGATCTGCGGGGTTGTCTGACTTGATATTCATAACACAGATAAATCATGGGTCACAACCAATGTGCAAGTCACGATCGACCAGTGTATTCATGAATCCTAGTGTTAACTGAGTAGCCTAGTGCGGCAGCTTTCGACGTTTTTGACAGCCAGGGTACGCGCGTGGCGCGCCATTCTTTGTTTTGGATTAAAGTTAGCTTGCGTTAATAAAGCAGCCTGAGCCATTTTTGCTTCGACGCGTAAGCTCAGCACCTCGCTTACTTGATTAGGGGATATCATTGCGTCGAGAATTTCCAGAACAGAGGCGCGTTCGACCTCAATTCGTTCCGCGGTCGCTCCATCAAATATCCAGTAGAACTCCATTTCTGCTGACAAACGTCCGGCACAGACAGCAAAAAAGTTTAATGCGTCGAAATGGACCGGAACGTCCGAAAGTACTGAATGACCCATGGGAATGCTTGTTGTACTCAACACTAGAGCACTCAGTATTGTTTTAATACAGCCCATAAATTGATCATCCAGCAAAAAAAAGTGACGTTCAAGTGGGTAGTATATGAATGCTGCAAATAAACCTCAAATCACTCAGGTGGGCGTGTCTGACATTGGTCAGGAAAAACTTGGCACCAGATAAACTATTTTCCCGTCTCTAATTTATTTTGGTATTATTTATTACCACCAGTGGTTTTACAGGCCACATTTAATAAAATGTTGTGAGTGCTTCTGCATGATGTCGATCTCCTGACACCTGGTTATCATTTTCGTCAATTTAGCGTGCAATCTACGTCTAGCGGCGCGACGTCTTTTATTTAATGAGTAGTGGTTAGATTTTGTCCGTCCTCCGAGGAGGCTCACCGCCGTATTGATCTCAATACGAGTAGCAGTTTACTGCGCATCGCGTGCTCAAGCGATCAATTTTCTTCTAACTATCCCAATCTATCTGGAAGTGGCGCACAAACGCTGATTTTTCAGGTCGGTGTTGTTGCATTAGCGACAGACAAAATGATCGCCGAATTTGAGTAAGAGCAATTCGGTCGATCAACGGCATCTTGCGACTTCGCGAAAACCTTTTTTAACTTTTTTCACGGTCACCAGCTATTTGTGAAATGGTCTAACATTAGTTTCGGTGCCGTCTTCTAAACTTTAACCCACCTTCAACCCACGTCACATTATTCGTTTATTAACCGCAATGTTGCATCCCAAAAAAGTTGGATAGACACCGTTCAAACTGGTTAGACTAATGCCGGGCAGCTTTCTCTTCAGCTTAGACTTACGCTTGCCGCGCTTTCTGGTAGTTCTTCGTCGAAGCAACGTTGGTAAAATTCAGCGACTGTCTGGCGTTCAAGTTCGTCACACTTGTTAAGGAAGCTGAGACGAAAGGCATAGCCAACATTACGGAAAATCTCGGCGTTCAGCGCCCAGTTGATCACTGTTCGTGGTGACATTACCGTTGAAAGGTCGCCATTCATAAAAGCGGTACGCGTTAAATCGGCGACAGTCACCATCTGACCGACGATTTTGCGTCCTTCCGAGGTGTTATAATGCGGAGCTTTACTAAGCACGATGGCGGTTTCTGCGTCGTGGCTCAGATAATTAAGAGTTGCCACTAGAGACCAGCGGTCCATCTGAGCTTGGTTGATCTGTTGCGTTCCGTGATAAAGCCCGGTTGTATCCCCCAGGCCCACTGTGTTTGACGTGGCAAACAGGCGGAAGAAGGGATTTGGCGTGATGACCTCATTCTGGTCAAGCAACGTAAGCTTGCCGTCATGTTCAAGAACTCGCTGGATTACGAACATCACATCTGCACGACCCGCGTCATACTCATCAAAAACAATGGCGGTCGGATTACGTAACGCCCATGGTAATATACCTTCGTGAAATTCCGTTACCTGCTTACCATCACGCAGTTTGATAGCATCCTTGCCGATCAAGTCGATACGACTGATGTGGCTATCCAAGTTTACTCGCACGCAAGGCCAATTAAGACGGGCAGCAACTTGCTCGATGTGGGTTGACTTTCCTGTGCCGTGGTAGCCCTGAATCATAACACGGCGATTGTGTGCAAATCCCGCGAGGATTGCGAGTGTCGTGTCCGGATCAAATTTGTAGGTTGGATCAATCTCAGGCACCCGATCTCCACGCTCATCAAATCCGCGCACTTTCATGTCCGTGTCGATGCCAAACACATCCCGAACTAGAATATCTTCAGTGGGTTTTGCGTTGGTATCTGTCATCAGAGTTTTCCCTCTAGCACCGGGCCGAAAATTAGCCGACCTTGAATCTATGGCCTTGTTCGCGGCCTGTGGTGCACGAATTTTCACCGGATCACAAGAGGAATGCCGCAGAGTTTATGTTGCGGAAATTCACAAGCAAATAGCGGTAGGAAGAGCATAAAAATTTGGAATTTCATCACACAAGAATGCTTAATAACCAGCTTAATGCAAATTATCAGCACTGATTCTGTTAGTCTATGCAACAAACTATGGCCGCTCAGCGCTACACCGAAAGGCAAGAAGTATCCAAGCAACGCTATCGCTTCGTTTGGACGAAATGCAAAATTAACAGAAATTTTTTTGAGTTCTCGCTTGCGTGGTTTACAACACAATTAGCGTTGGGTGGGCATTGGCAATAGTTAGGCTATTCTTGGGTCATTTATCAGCTGCCTCGCGTATGATATTGACTGACGTAAAGTCTTTGGGGAAAGGGCGAGCAATACTGTTACCTTGGATGGTTTTGAACAGTGTAAGTAAAAAAAGAGATATTTCAGCCTGTGAAGAAAATTACTTGAACTGATATTTTAATTGAATTGGTAAAAAAGAATCTTCAAGTCTGATCAGTCAGTTTCGCCTCTGCGAGCCGTTAAGTCTGCCTTGACAACCTAAGAGATTTTTTGATGACTTTAAAATCGGCTACGCGCATGTTTCTGGCCAATTTTCCGCAATATTTTTGTTAGCGTACCGATTGTGGTAGGCTGCTTTCTGGCAAGACCCAGAAGAAAATATTTAAGCGGGAAATACTAGTTATCTAAGGCAGTCTAAGCCTCAGCCCAGTCAAAAGAGTCCGATTTGCAAACTTACGGTTTAAGGTATTTTGATATTCCGGTGGCAACATCCGCGAGAAAGCTATTGTAAGTGGTCAAATCTGGTAGCCTGGCCCTGCGATTTTTAAGTGCGACATGTTATTGAGCTCACGGCAGACGCACAAAGATAATTAGGAAACGCTCAAGTCAAGCATTGCAAAGAACTATTCGAGCCTTTTATCCATAAAATCACACAGGTGTTTCGTACCCGTTTGTAAAACAAAACGCCCGAGAGAAATTTATCTGTATTCCAGACGCGCGCCACGACAACTTGCTATTTGAAATTACGGCTTTCCTTGATCTGATCCCAAGCCCAAACAACTTCTTGGAGTTGTTCCTCCTGGCTGCGATCGCCGCCGTTCATATCCGGATGTAGCACTTTGATAAGTTTTTTATAGGCTTTTCGGACCTCTGATTTAGTCCATGAATCTTTCGCTTCCAAAATTTCGACAGCCCGTCGCTCGGTAGGGGGCAGACGACGGTTACCGCTAACACCTTTGCCTGGATTTTGCGTGGCATTAGCTCCCAAAACCTGATGTGGGTCTTCTATGCCCAATCGCGCCCAAGCCCGCGCTTCTGGATCGACGAATGATTTGGTTTCGCGCTCCCAAACCTTGTCTTTCGAATTTTGAGCGTTCATTTCGGCTTCAGTTTTACCGTCAAAGAAGTTCCATTTGAGATTATATTCGCGCACGTGATCCTTGCAAAACCACTTAAACTCGTCGAGTACATCTGGCGCACGAGGTGCGCGATATTTACCGGCTTCTTCGCATCCTTCGTGCTCGCACACGCGTGTCGACGTCTCTTGAGCGCCTGACATTCCTCGCCGGCCACGTGGATTTTTTTTCTTGGCCGACTTAATCGACATATCAAAACCGAAGGGATCTGATTTGGGCATGAACTCACCTTTTCGACTCGGAGAGGAGAGTGTAACGTAAAGAACAGCAGATTGAAGAGGCAGGAGATAAATTTAATGCCCGTGATGCCGGAAATTCACGAACGATTGACCAAAGCCTTTGCGCCTAGGGAATTAGAAGTGGTGGATGACAGTGAGAGCCATGTTGGACACGCAGGATACCAAGACGGTGGGGAAAGTCATTTTAATGTGCGTATTCGCTCGGAGGCTTTCATCGGCTTAAGCCGGGTTGCAAGACACAGAGCCGTGCACAAGGCGCTTGGAACAGATTTAGTTGGACGCATTCATGCTCTTGCGCTGGATATTGATAACTAAGCCGCGAAATCGCTCGTTTCCATAGAGTTGCCTATTTGAGTTTGAACTACGTCGACGGTTTTTTAGCTGGGTTTTTGGGACCCAAACGCGCGATCTTTATGTCACTTGGGCGTAATTGTGCGGCGTCAAGCACGTCGCTAAAACTTCATGTAGCCGTTGGACTTCTTTCATCAGTTTCCTCCAAGTTTTCTGAAACTTTATCATCAGTGACTGATTGTAAAATTCGTTTGTCGGTATCGTGTTCCAAAGCAATGCCGCTGTCAGTCTCAGATGTGGGTAATTCAACTGGAGCGGGCAATTCTGGCAAAGTGGGGCCATCCAGTACCTGACGCAATAATGGCGATGCGCCGTTGATGTAGCGGCGGAATACAAGGACGCTGCGAAATCTGGTTGTGGAAGACGCAAGCCCACTGCGCTCTTCGCTCGGCAAAGTCTCGGACCGTTGGAACTCCCAACCCGCCGACGCCATCTCGTTTAACGCCTGCTCAAGGGCATTAGCAAATCGGCCTTCTGGACCTTTAACATTTTTGCCCTTGCGCCCCTTTGAGGGGGCTGGAATGATTTTGTACTCGTATGAATTCATATTTACGTGCCCTTCACCGCCGCACGTAGACATATCAGTCTAATAATTTGGTGTCTGTACCTGATTTAAATTGCATGAAGAGAGCTCCCGTTCAGCGCACTAAATTTGAGCATCGAGTCACCCTCTGAGACTCATGACCCGTCCGACGCGCTCAGGTCGCGGTAAATGTTGATGAGCTCTATGAAGCACCTTGAAGTTTGCCAAGATTTCATTGGGCAAATTAGTCACTAGTGGTCCAGACTGGTCGATGTGCAAACTCACACCCTCGGCAGTGGCCGATACCCAGCCGCTTTGATGTATTAACTCTTGATAAAAGTGAAATGATTTTTCTGTGTAATCAAGCAAATGGGTGCTTACGCGTACGGTGTCGCCCAAGTGAATTTCTCGTAAATAGCATACATGGAATTCAGCCGAGAAGGTTGTACAGCCAGTTTCTCGACGATAGGTATAGTCAAAGCCTAATTTTTCCCAAACCTGTTCTAATCCCCTATCAAAAAGCACGTTGTAGTATGCCATATTCAGATGGCCATTGTAGTCGATCCACTCCTCTTCCAATTGAAGCGGGCCAGACAAGCATGGAGCATCAAACATGATCTTTCTCAATTGTGATTTAAGCAAACGTACAAGTTGAACATCAGCGGCATTTTATTAACATTCGACCCCACGCCAGATCGTAAAGCCCTTTTTCAATTTTGAAATACGACCTGGTCTCTCAAAAAGGCGTGATAGAGGTCTCAAATCTTCAGCCTAACAACTTCATCCGCACAAGCTCATTCACGGCCTTTGGATTAGCTTTACCGCCGGTAGCCTTCATCACCTGACCAACAAACCAACCAGCAAGTTTGGGATTGATTTGGGCCTTCTTTACCTGATCGGGATTGTCAGTGATGATCTGGTCCAGCGCCAACTCAATGGCCCCTGTGTCGGTCACCTGTTTCATGCCACGTTCTTCGACAATAACGGCCGGATCTCCCCCTTCGGCATAAACAATCTCAAATAGTTCTTTGGCGATCTTTCCCGAGATAGTCTCAGATTTGATCAAGTCGACAATGCCACCCAATTGTGTCGGCGAAACCGGACTTTTGCGGATATCATGATCTTCTTTTTTGAGGCGTCCAAACAATTCGTTTATGACCCAATTCGCTGTGAGTTTACCGTCTCTGCCGTTAGCGACGGCTTCAAAGTATGCGGCAGACTCCGCATCAGCTGTAAGAACGCTGGCATCATATTCGCTTAGGCCGAAATCATTAACGAAACGCATTTTTTTTTCATCGGGCAGTTCGGGCAGAGATGCCGCAATTTTATCCACCCAGCTTTGCTGGATTTCCAGTGGCAAGAGGTCAGGGCATGGAAAGTAGCGGTAATCATGTGCCTCTTCCTTGGAACGCATAGACCGAGTTTCGTTTTTGTCTGGATCGTACAGGCGCGTCTCCTGATCTACCTTGCCGCCGGCCTCCACAATTGCAATTTGCCTGCGTGCTTCGTACTCAATTGCTGCTTGTATGAAACGCATGGAATTCATGTTTTTGATTTCGCAGCGGGTACCAAGATGCGAAAAATCCTGTGTTTTCATGTATTTTTCATGAGCGCCGGGACGGCAAACTGAAACATTCACATCAGCGCGTAAATTGCCGTTTTGCATGTTCCCGTCGCAGGTTCCCAAGTACCGTAAAATTTGGCGCATCTTGGTAACATAGGCAGCCGCCTCCTCTGGACCGCGAATATCCGGTCGCGAAACAATCTCCATCAATGCAACACCGGTTCTGTTCAGATCGACAAAGGACATATTTGGGTCCATGTCATGCACGGATTTGCCGGCATCTTGTTCCAAGTGGATCCGCTCAATACGCACTAGCCGGGCGACGCCTGGACCCATATCAACAAGAATTTCCCCTTCGCCAACAATGGGTTCATAAAGCTGACTGATTTGGTAGCCTTGCGGCAGATCCGGATAAAAATAGTTCTTGCGGTCAAATGCAGATTTCAGGTGGATTTCGGCCTTGAGTCCAAGTCCGGTCCTAACAGCTTGCTCGATGCAATATTCATTGATGACGGGCAACATTCCCGGCATCGCAGCATCGACGAACGCGACGTTGGAATTAGGCTCAGCACCAAATTGGGTCGAGGCCCCGGAAAACAGTTTTGCGTTTGACGAGACCTGCGCGTGAACCTCCATACCAATGACCAGTTCCCAGTCATGCTTGGCGCCCGCGATTACTTTTGGCTTTGGTGTCTCGTAGGTCAGGTCGAGCATTGTTCTGGCTCCTTAATTTTTGACGCACCTGCGTTCTAGGCTAGCAAGGATGCAGGAGCAAGAGGGGAGACTATTAGGGTTTGATACGCGTTATTCCTTCTGGTGTGAAACTGATAGTTTGGCCAGCGTTCAAACCTGCAAGGAATGGAATTGCGACTGCGTGCAAAGCAATTTCCTTTCCCTTCTTCGCTAAACGTTCCTTCGAAATAATCCGCGAGGCATTATCAAACCCAATCTCTGCATGCCCCCAAATCAACGGATGGATTTCACGCAGGTGTTCACGCACGACTTTTTCAAAGCCCCGGCGCAATGAGAGTGTAATTTTTTGATTTAACCCGTTGTCAAGATATCGGTTACGGGCAGTTTGCCAGCTCCTAAATAAATGCGCTGCCATTAGATTGACGACATGCTGATCCCGAACTCTATCAAGCACGTCTAATACCCCATCAAGAAAATACTCAATCTCGACGACCTCTAATCCGGCTGGATCAACCAGAAGGGCGTCAAACCAAACCCATGTATAGCCGCCGGCTCCCCAAAGGTCATATGTCGTAGCAGCAATACGGCGCGCCTGAAGATCTAGTTGCTCAAAGTCACCATACCAACTCGGCAAAAGGTAATTGCCGAGAGACCTCATGTGGCGTGAGTTGTGTGGGTCCAGTTTAATGAGTGCTTCAAAGTTTGCGTTCAAACGCTTTGCAGGGTGCGGATGTCCGGGTAACAGAGCGCAATGCGCAGACATTAATGCGGGCGATTGAATTTTTTTTGGGCAAAAACGACTCAGAATATCAGAGGCGCGGTCAAAATGTGCATGAAATGCATCCTGATTGACTTTACTGACGAATTCTCTGCCCGCAGATCCACGCCAAGCCCAGCCAATATCGATATGCATATGCGCAACGATCAACGCTAAGGCATAGCTGTTTGAGTGTTCCTCAATCATATACTCTAGTGCCGTTACGCCGGAAAAGAAATCGGCGCCTTTTGCTGGCCGTCCATGAAGCAAAGCGTGCTCGGCAGCGTTAACCACGTCTGCGCGTGCTCCGAAGATTATAAGGTCTGCAAGTGGAGTGCCGGCCTCTGTAGCGTTGCGACCTGAGTCGTAAGCATGGATTAAATCGTGGAGCTCTTCCCACATTTCTTGGCGTGCGAGAAAAAGCCCGCGGTCACGCGTGTGGTCGCTGTTGGTCTGATTGGCAGGGGCCATGTTTATTGGAATTTGCAGACGTTCCTTACAAACGAGATATGTGCCTTTGTCGTTTGGGTTTAGGACTCCAACGTGCTCGCTGTGTGGCATTGGAAGTTTGCGAGTTACCTTTTTAAATATCGGGAAATTAACGTTAAACTTTACATCTTTTCCCGTTGAAAAAAGTTTCATGCTTGAAGATTACCCTGTGTGTTTTACACAACTTGTCCCCTTAATTGGGCCAAAAAAGGGCATCAAATTGAAATTTTTCAGTCAACTTTTAGGGTGACCACACGCATGTTTCAGATCACTTGGAAATGATGCATTTCGACTTTGATGCCACGATCCTGAAAGGCTTTTTCCAATTGCTTGCGCGGAGGTAAAACATCTTGTGGAATTCTAAGCGTAGAGCCATCCTGCAGGGTCAGAGACACGCGAATCGAAATATCTAACCGTGTATCAAAACGAGCGCTTCTTATTTTTTTTGTCTCTATTTCAGCGCTTTGCAGTGGATTTTTCCAGCGCAGGATCTTGTCGGTCATTTCAAGGTTTGCAGCTGGATTAAGAATGATGTCAAAAAGTGCTGGCAGAGCGAACAACGATAGAAAAATCAGAATCCAAGGCATTGTACCGAAGCAATAAAGAAGACTGAGAAAGGCTGCTGCAGCGGCTAATGCACCGAGTGTACGTGGATTACGACCCTTGTTAAGGTACATTAACGGCTCAATCATTTTGTCCGTCGAGCATTCTGGAAACCATTTCGTTCGTATCACGGCTCAGATTGGGATGCGCAATTATTCGTTTTAGTTGCGAAATTATTTTTTCTTGCCGATTTGCATCGTAACGTGGCCACGTCTGAAACGCCGTACACATTCGGGCGGTTGTCTGCGGGTTCACAGGGTCAAGAGTAAGTAACCAATCAGCAAGCAGGGTGTAAGTTTTTCCGTCTGCAAAGTGGAAACCCGCATGATTTGCTTGAAGGGCACCAATAACTGACCTGAAGCGGTTAGGATTCTTCCAATCAAAATCGGAGTGTTTCGTTAGACTGCGCGCAGTTTCGGCAAGCGTTTCCGGTTTGGCGTGAACTATTTGCAGGCTAAACCACTTGTCAATCACAAGCCGATCATCGCGCCATTGGTTGTAAAATGCAGTCAATGCTTCTTGGCCTTGTCCTGCATCCAACATTATACTCAAAGCTGCTAATTGCTGCGTCATGTTGTTTGCAGTGGCGTACTGATTTGCCACGGACTTGCCACCATCCAATCGTGTCAGAAGGGCGAGAGCGGTATTAGATAGCGCTCGCTTTCCCGCGCCAATAGCATTTGATGAAAATGGTCCATCCACAATGTTGGTGGCATATAAGTCGGGCAAGATGTCTGCAAAGTGAGCCGCCTTTGCGGAGCGTAGGCTTTCGCTTGCCGAGTGTATGGCAGCAGGATCGGGAGTGTATCCTGTTTCACTCAGTTGCGCCGCTAACTCTGATTGCGATGGCTGACCAAGCATCAGCGCCCGATAGGCAGGATCAAGGGTCTCATCTCGCAAAACCGCACGCAAAGCCTTAAGGTAAGCCATGTCGGGTTTAGCGTTCCTTAAAATGCTTTCGATCAGGGAGTCGCGAGCGAGTATACGGCCTGCTTCCCAGCGATTGAACGGGTCTGTGTCGTGAGTGAGTAAAAAAGTGTGGCGTGCACTGTCTGTGTCATGATCCAGAATAACGGGTGCTGAGAAATTCCTCAAAATGGACGGTATTGGACGCTTTTTGTGTCCGGAGAAACGGAAACTTTGGCTGGCTTGAGTAAGTTCCAGAACGGTTGTTTCAAGTATTTCAACACCATTGGTGTCAAGTAGACCTAAAGCGATTGGAATTACTTGAGGCGCCTTTTCTTCTTGCCCCGGTGTCGGCGCAGTTTTCTGACTAAAGTGCAACGAAAAGGTATCGCCATGATATTCTTCTCGAACGGAAACTTTTGGTGTTCCAGACTGTGAATACCAGCGTTTGAAATTGCCAAGGTCGCGGCCTGTCGAGTCCTCGAACACCTTAACCCAGTTTTCTATGGTTGCAGCATCGCCATCATGACGTTCAAAATATAGGTTCAGCGCTTTGGCGTATTCCTCATCGCCCACTAGAGTTCGCAGCATGCCAATTAGCTCAGCACCCTTTTCATACACTGTTGCAGTATAAAAGTTATTGATCTCTCTAAAACTTTCCGGCCGTACGGGGTGCGAAAGTGGTCCTTGATCTTCCGGGAATTGCCGTGCTCGAAGTGCTAACACGTTGGAAATACGCGTTACCGACGCGGATCGCATATCGGCTGTAAACTGTTGATCGCGATAGACAGTGAGACCCTCTTTTAGGCAAAGCTGAAACCAGTCGCGGCATGTGATACGGTTCCCAGTCCAATTGTGAAAATACTCATGTGCGACGATGGCCTCAATACGTTCGAAGTTTTCATCGGTAGATGTTTCCGGGCTTGCTAGTACGCACGATGAATTGAAAATGTTTAGCCCTTTGTTTTCCATGGCACCCATATTAAAATCGTCGACCGCCACTATGTTAAACTCGTTTAGATCATATTCGCGACCGTAAACATCCTCGTCCCATTTCATTGATTTTTTAAGTGCGTGCATACCAAAAGCACATTTTTTTTCGTCACCTGGACGAACCCAAATAGCGAGATCAACATCTTTACCCGACTTAGTAGTGAATTTGTCTCGATGCGCAATCAGGTCGCCTGCAACCAATGCAAACAGATAGGCAGGTTTTGGCCAGGGATCGTGGTAAATGGAAATTGTGGGAGCTTGCTTCTCGTTTTGAACAACCGATTGGTGAAGTCTGTCCCCGTTTGACAGAGTTATCGGCGTGTGCGCGTGAGTTGACTCAATTCGGACTGTGAATTTAGCCATCACATCTGGGCGGTCTGGATACCATGTGATCTTGCGAAAGCCCTCTGCTTCACATTGCGTACAATACATGCCGTTAGACATGTAAAGTCCCTCAAGCGCAGTGTTGGACTTAGGGTTTATTTCGACTTCGGATTCCCAGTCAAACGGTGCGTCTGGCACGTCAATTTCGATGCCGCCGTCAACGTGCCTAGGATGTGCGTCTTGGCCATCAATCTTAACCGAAATGTGTTTAAGATTTTCACCATGCAAGAAAAATTTCTTGTTCTGCTGATTGTGGTTGGGGCGGAAGCGTATCAATGAGATCACGCGAGTCGCAGTAGGGTGCAGCCGGAAGGTCAAGTTCACGTCATCAATGGTCCAGCCAAATGGTTTGTAGTCGCTCAGATAGGTTGTATCGGTTTTATCATCGCGCATCGAAATATCCTGTTGTTGGTTTCTGAAAGATGTAGCGCATCGGCTCGTGCCTACAAGTCGCCAATCTCGGTGCTGACATGCATAAAATGCGCTGGATTGTCAGCATAATCAACAAAGTGTGTTTGGCCAAAATTGTTGACCAATTTTATTGCCAACATCAAACACATAATCTAGGTGAAGCGACGGTTAGCGTAAACAAGAGGGGATCTGATTGTGCGAATTGAAAAATATGGACTACAGGTAGCCACTGAATTAGTCACATTCATTGAAGATCAGGCATTGCCAGGCACTGGTGTATCCCAAGAGACGTTCTGGTCGGGACTTAGTCGTCTAGCTCACGATTATGGCTCTCGTAATCGGGAGTTGCTTGAAACGCGAGAAGCATTCCAACAAAAGCTTGACGCATGGCACGTTGCTGCCCGAGGTCAAGCGCATGACGCAGATGCGTATCAAATCTTTCTGGAGGAGATTGGTTATCTCAAAAAAGAGGGACCAGACTTCTCGATTGATACCATCAATGTCGATCCCGAAATTGCCAACATACCCGGACCACAGTTAGTGGTACCAATAACAAATGCCCGCTTCGCCCTGAACGCAGCCAATGCGAGGTGGGGAAACCTCTACGATGCGCTTTATGGCACAGATGCCCTCGGTGAATTGCCAAAACGTGGCGAATATGATGAAGATCGCGGTAGAACGGTGATTGCTTGGGCTAAGTCATTTTTGGATCAGGCGGTCCCCCTCGATGGTGTGCGCTGGTCGGACGTAACTGGGATAGAAGTGGCTGAAACACTATCTTTAATTGTCGATGGCGCAGCCGTGGGCCTAAAGAATGCAGGCCAATATCTCGGACATATGAGTGGTGAAGGTTGGCAGAGCGTCCTTTTGGAAAACAATTTTCTTAAGATTGAGATCTTGATTAATCCAAAAGTTGGTCCGGGTAGAACAGATCTTGCAAATATAGCTGCAGTGAACCTCGAAGCGGCGGTTTCGGTAATCATGGATTGCGAGGATTCTGTAGCCTGCGTGGACGCGCAAGACAAAGTGGCAGCCTACACTAATTGGTTGGGCTTGATGAAGGGCGATTTGCATGAGGAAGTCATAAAAGGTGATGTGGCGTTTACGCGAAAGCTCTTTGACGACGCGCTCTACACCGCACCTGACGGCACAACATTTACAGTAAAGCGCCGGTCATTGATGCTGGTGCGAAACGTTGGCCACCTGATGACGAATACGGCCGTCATAGATCGGGACGGTTTTGAAATTGGTGAAGGTCTTATGGATGCGCTTATCACTGTTTTGATCGCAATGCACGATTTGGCGCGTGATGGTGGCAACTCTCTGCATGGATCGGTCTACGTTGTTAAGCCCAAGATGCACGGTCCGGATGAAGTAATGTTTGCCAATGACGTTTTCTCATGTGTTGAAGATATTTTATGCTTGCCGCGTAACACAGTAAAACTTGGCATCATGGATGAAGAAAGAAGGACTAGCGCGAACCTGAAAGAATGCATCCGAGCCGCAAAATCACGTGTCGCCTTCATCAATACTGGCTTCCTCGATAGGACTGGCGATGAGATACACAGCTCGATGGAAGCAGGCCCTTTCCTATGTAAAGGCGATATGAAAACAACTCCGTGGATCGAGTCTTATGAGGACCGCAATGTAGATATAGGATTAGCCTGCGGCTTGCAGGGTAAAGCTCAAATTGGCAAAGGCATGTGGGCCATGCCAGACCTGATGCACGCGATGTTGGAGCAGAAAATCGGGCATCCGCGGTCTGGTGCAAACTGTGCGTGGGTGCCATCTCCAACGGCGGCGACACTCCACGCGACACATTACCATCGCGTTAATGTTTTGGAGCGACAAGCAGAGATCAAGGCTGCGGGCGCAAGAGGAGAGCTGGATGATTTGTTAACAATTCCATTATTGAACGGTGCAAATCTGAGTGACGAAGTTATTTCACGCGAAATAGAAAACAATGCACAAGGAATTTTAGGGTATGTGGTGCGTTGGGTAGATCAGGGGGTTGGCTGCTCAAAAGTGCCTGACATCAATGACGTTGCCCTGATGGAGGACCGCGCGACCTGTCGTATTTCTAGTCAGGCTCTTGCAAACTGGTTGCACCACGGCGTTGTCAGTGAGGCACGGGTTATGCAGGCAATGCGTAAGATGGCTGCAGTTGTTGATCGTCAAAACAAAGGAGATCAACTTTACAAACCGATGGCTCCCGATTTTGACGGGATCGCCTTTCAAGCTGCGTGTGATTTGGTATTCAGGGGACGCATGCAACCCTCAGGATACACAGAACCCGTTCTGCACGCGCGCCGCTTGGAGCTGAAATCAACACTCTAGGATGTGAAAAGTATCTCTTGCGAAAAGATACGCGAAAACCAAATTTTAAAAGGTAGTGACTATGGCGATTGCACTGAGGAAAGCACGAACAATTATTCGTAAAGCGCTGGAGAAGGGGCGTGCAATGCAACTAAAACCTTTGTCAGTCATCGTGTTAGATGCGGGTGGAAATGTCCTGGCTTTCGAACGCGAGGACGGAGCCTCACCTGGGCGGTTTCAGATTGCTCACGGTAAAGCCTACGGAGCGATAATGTTCGGTGCTCCAAGTTCGGTGATCGCTGAGGTTTCAATTGAGCGCCCCCATTTTGGTGCCGCATTGAACGGAGTGTTTGGTGGTCAGGTTGTGCCGGTGCCTGGCGGTGTTCTCGTGAAGGATCGCAAAGGTGCAGTGATAGGAGCAGTTGGTGTTACTGGTGATACGTCTGAGAACGATGCAGAGGCAGCACTTACGGGAATTGTTGCTGCAGGGCTTGAAGGGCTGGCGTGAGTTGGCGCTTTTGCATTTTTTGGGGAGCTCATATAACTGCTAAGAGCAGAGTAAAGCGGAGCGCTGAATGGTAAGGCCGGTTGTTGGAATTATAGGGAATCAATACCTGATTAACGATCAGTATCCAGCGCATGCCGGTGGTTCGATGAATTCTGAAGCGGTAGCCAGTGTCAGCGGATGTATGCCCATACTTATTCCCGCAGATCCTAGGTTAGTAACAATTTCAGAGCTAATTTCTCGATGTGATGGATTTTTATTGACTGGCGGGCGACCGAACGTTCATCCAGAGGAATACGGTGAGATTGCCACAGAGGCTCATGGTGCGTTCGATAGGGCTCGCGACTCGATCACATTACCATTAGTTCGCGCTTGCGTTGAAAGTGGACAACCGTTTCTTGGAATTTGCCGTGGTTTTCAGGAAGTTAATGTGGCCATGGGGGGATCGCTGTATCCTGAGATTCGCGATTTGCCGGGGCGCAACAATCATCGTATGCCCCCAGAAGGCACCTTAGAAGAAAAATTTGCCTTGCGTCACAAAGTTACCTTCACTGAAAATGGACTGTTTCATCGTCTCATCGGCTCAGAGACCGTCATGACAAACACACTTCATGGGCAGGGGATCAATCGGGCTGGATCTGGCATTGTAATTGATGGGCACGCCCCAGACGGGACACCCGAGGCGTGCTACATCGAGGGCGCTCCCGGGTTCACATTGTCTGTGCAGTGGCATCCAGAGTGGGATGCTGTTAATGATCCAGTGTCACGCCCATTGTTTGAGGCGTTCGGTGCAGCCGTCCACGCTTGGGCAAACGGTGGACCGAGTATTCCAATATTAAAGTCAGCATAAAACCCTGTCTGTATCAGCACGATGCCGTTAATATGGATAGTCCCTTGATATGCCATCTGTTCAAATCGCGTGAATGAAGCGGTTTTGGGGTCTTCGGCTGTTCTGAGGTCCTTTACCAAATAACAACCTAGTTTTGATCCGTAGCAATACGTCACAACGCGATTCACTGGTAGCGATGTAGAACCCTGATCTTTCCCAGGAATGTTGTAATTCGCTATTCCAAATTAAGAAATTCGCAAAAGTGGGTCGATAGTCGACTGTTTCCCAACGACATAATAAAAAAGTGCCTACGCGGTAGTACGTTTGTTGTTAAATATCACCACCTGCAATCTTGATAGTTTGGCCATTGATGCTAGCTGAGCCGGGCCCGCATAGCCAACGAGCGGCCTCTGCAATTTCTTCGGGAGCGATCAAGCGTTTATGACGGTTTGCACTGACCATTAATTCAAGCGCGTCCTTTTCGGTTACTCCGGCACGATCTCTAATAGTTTGGATGTTGCGCGTGATGATGTCCGTTTCCACGTATCCGGGGCAGATTGCATTAAAAGTAAATGGCTTTCCAAGATAATCTTCGGACAAAGCGCGCATCATTCCAATCACACCGTGTTTGGTTGCTGTGTATGCCATGCCTCCTTTTAAGCCTCGGACACCGGCAATTGAACTGATGATTATAACTCTACCCCAATCAGTTTGATGCATGGAGTTAAAGCATTCACGAACCGTCATAAAAGCCCCTGTCAGGTTGGTCGCAATCATGTTGTCCCAAAAGTCCATGTCTGTGTTGTGGAGCGCCCGTCCTTCGGCTACCCCAGCGTTCGCGACGCAAATTTGAATTGGGCCGCGTTCTGCGACTGCTTTTTTAACAGCTTGCACGGTACTTTTTTCGTTGCGCACATCCATTAAAAGCGGGTGCAAAAAGTCACTCGCAGCATTTTCCAATATTTCTATTCGACGGCCTGTGATGGTTACATGCGCTCCGTCCGTTGCCAATGCGCGCGCAATTGCGAGCCCGATCCCCGTGCCTCCTCCTGTGACCAAAGCATGTTTGCCTTTCAGATGCATATTTCTCTCCATTTTGGTTGTTTCTAGCTTATTTGTGCAATTGTCTTAGGCAAGTTAATTAGTTGGCGAAATGACGTCTTGTTTTGAATTATAAAAGTGCAATTGTCCTACCCTTTTTTATAAACTGACTGCTGGCGGCGTTTCTAACTGGGTAAATTTTTGTTCAAAAATAGAAGCCTTTAATAGATGCGCTGCACCATTTTATTTTAGAAGCCAACGATCAAAAATACCTTCCTTGGTATTTTTGTCACGCGTCGCGTTGACAACTTGCCTTTGAATTTAATGCTGATAAGAGCAGTCGAATGTTGGATGAGCTAGAAAAGCTGATGAAGTGGTCGGTTCGAACGAGCCTATTGGTATCTTCGGAAGTTCAGGCATGTTGCTGTATTGAATATAATGATTAACATGTTGAATTGGATAGATATTCCGCCATCATGGCTCACTTTTTTTCTGGCAGTGGCGTGGGTTCAGGCTGAAGCTTTGCCTCTTGGATTAAATGTGAGTTTGATTTGGGTGGATCTTGCCGCAGGTTTGTTGGTTGGGTGTGGTGTGATTTTAATTGCTCTTGCTGCTTTTGAGATGAGACGTCACAAGACGACCATTCTCCCGCACAGCGAGGCAGACAGACTGGTGCAAAGTGGGGTCTTTTCCCGTTCGCGAAACCCGATCTACCTCGGAGATTTCTTGATTCTTGCTGGGATGATCCTGTATTGGGATGCGGTGTTGGCACTGTTGCTAATACCTATTTTTGTTTGGGTGATCGAACGGCGGTTCGTCCTACCAGAAGAAGAACGGCTAAGGCGAAAATTCAGGCTCGAATTCGCGCACTACGAAAAAAAAGTGCGCAGGTGGATGTAGTGAGTTGCCGTCGTTCAATATCCAATGAATTGACACTATCCGTGCGCAAAAAGTTGGACGTATCAATTTTTTTTAACTGTGGCACAATCTGTGCACAACAATCTTGCTCTTTCAGCGAAGGGGGACAGAAAACGTGAAGATCGGAACACCAAAAGAGTCGTTCGGCGGGGAAAACCGCGTCGGGATGACGCCGGACTCCGCCAAGCAGCTTCAGAAACTTGGATATGAGTGCGCGATAGAAAGTGGCGCAGGGTCCAATGCGGGCTTTTCGGACGCTTTATACAAAGAAGCGGGCGTCGAAGTTATCAAAACGTCGGCGGCGCTTTGGAAGGCCTCTGATGTTATTGCGAAGGTCCGCCAGCCGAATGAAACAGAATTGAAGCGGCTGGCGAAAGGTAAAACTTTAATTTCTTTCTTCAACCCTGCTGGTAATGAAGAGGGCATGGGCGTTGCCAAGGCAAAGGGTGCCAATGTGATTGCCATGGAAATGGTACCGCGTATCAGCCGTGCCCAAAAGATGGATGCGTTGTCGTCAATGGCGAATATCGCCGGTTACCGGGCGGTAATTGAGGCAGGTAACAATTTTGGTCGCTTTTTTACTGGCCAGATTACTGCTGCAGGTAAAGTTCCTCCAGCCAAAGTTTTAGTCGTTGGTGCCGGTGTGGCCGGTCTGGCCGCAATCGGGACCTCGACCTCGCTTGGCGCCATAACGCTCGCGTTCGACGTGCGTCCCGAAGTGGCAGAGCAGGTTGAATCGATGGGCGCGGAATTTGTCTATCTCGACTTTGATGAAGAACAACAGGATGGTGCTGCAACCGGCGGTTATGCTGCCGTCTCATCTCCTGAATTCAGGGAAGCGCAGCTCGCCAAGTTCCGGGAATTAGCCCCGGAGATAGACATTGTCATCACAACGGCGCTTATTCCGAACCGCGAAGCGCCAGAACTGTGGACGGAAGATATGGTTGCGGCGATGAAGCCGGGATCAGTTATTGTGGATCTGGCTGCGGAAAAAGGCGGTAACTGTAAACTCACCGTCATGGATGAGAAGATCGTGACTGAAAACGGTGTGACAATCGTTGGTTACACGGATTTCCCCAGCCGAATGGGTGCTCAAGCCTCATCACTTTATGCCACCAACATCCGCCACATGTTGACTGATCTGACGCCAGAAAAAGATGGTCAAATCAATCACGACATGGAAGACGACGTAATCCGTGGGGCCACTGTGACGTTTGAGGGCGAGATTACCTTCCCACCGCCGCCACCCAAAGTGCAGGCGATTGCGGCAAAGCCCAAGGAAGTCGTGCCTGAACTGACGCCAGAAGAAAAACGTGCTGTGGAGGTGGCCGCTTTTAAGGCGCAAACCAGAAACCAAGTCGCTTTACTGGGCGTGGGTGGAGCGTTGTTGCTGGCAGTTGGCCTTGTAGCACCGGCAAGCTTCATGCAACACTTCATTGTGTTCGTTCTCGCCGTATTTGTCGGCTTCCAGGTGATCTGGGGCGTTGCGCACAGCCTGCATACACCGCTAATGGCAGTTACTAATGCGATCTCATCGATCATCATTCTGGGCGCCCTGATGCAAATTGGGTCAGTTTCGTACTTGGTGATCCTACTTGCCGCGCTGTCGGTCTTTATGGCCGGAGTCAATATCTTCGGTGGCTTCCTCGTGACACGGCGCATGCTCGCCATGTTCCAGAAATCTTAAGGAGGTCGGAATTATGGAATTCGGATTTACCACAGCGGCCTATGTGGTTGCAGCTGTTCTCTTCATCTTGTCGCTTGGTGGCCTGTCTGGTCAGGAAAGCGCCAAACGTGCGGTCTGGTATGGCATTGTTGGCATGGCGCTGGCGGTGTTTGCTACGTTGATTGGCCCTGGTGCCGGTCTTTGGTGGCTGTCGATCCTGTTGATTGCAGGTGGCGGTGCCATTGGTTACCAGCTGGCGACACGGGTACAAATGACGCAGATGCCCGAACTGGTGGCTGCGATGCACTCGCTGGTTGGTTTGGCGGCGGTGTTTGTGGGCTTTATTGCTCACATTGAACTGCAGAATGTGCTGGCGATGGGTCATGAGCAACGCGAACACCTTCAAGGTTTCCGCGCGCTGCTGGCACATAAGTCATCTGTCGAAGTGTCCATTCTGCGGGTTGAGTTGTTTCTTGGCGTGTTCATCGGTGCCGTGACCTTCACTGGCTCTGTCGTGGCTTATGGCAAGCTTGCGGGTAAACTTACATCAAACGCCACAAAACTGCCGGGCGGTCATGTGCTGAACGCGAGTGCCGCTGCTATCTCAGTTCTGTCCTTGATATGGTATTTTAATACTGGTGGTCTGCTACCGCTTTTGGCCATGACGCTGATGGCACTGTTCATTGGCTATCACCTGATTATGGGTATTGGTGGCGCTGACATGCCCGTTGTTGTGTCGATGCTGAATTCGTATTCCGGTTGGGCTGCAGCGGCGATTGGCTTTTCGCTAGGCAACGACCTGCTGATTGTTGTCGGTGCGCTTGTCGGTTCCTCAGGCGCGATCCTGTCCTACATTATGTGTAAGGCAATGAACCGGTCATTTGTGTCTGTGATCTTAGGTGGTTTTGGTGGCACCGCGGGTCCGCAGATGGAAGTCGAGGGTGAACAGATCGCAATTGACGCTGATGGCGTGGCGACCGCGCTGGACGAGGCTGACAGCGTTATCATCATCCCGGGCTACGGAATGGCGGTAGCCCAGGCTCAGCAGAACGTTGCCGAGCTTACGCGGCGTTTGCGTGGCAAGGGTAAAGAGGTGCGCTTTGCCATCCATCCGGTGGCGGGTCGTCTACCCGGGCACATGAATGTGCTTCTGGCCGAAGCCAAAGTGCCCTACGACATCGTGTTGGAAATGGACGAAATCAATGACGACTTCCCGGAAACCGACGTCGCCATCGTCATCGGGTCGAACGACATCGTAAACCCCGCAGCGCAGGATGACCCAAATTCACCCATCGCCGGCATGCCGGTATTGGAATGCTGGAAGGCTAAACAGGTCTTCGTGTCCAAGCGTGGACAGGGCACAGGCTATTCGGGTATCGAAAATCCGCTGTTCTTTAAGGATAACACCCGCATGTTCTACGGAGATGCTAAACAATCGCTGGACAGCCTGCTGAACCTGATCAGCTGACTTGCAATCAACAAGAGCGTTTAAGGCGGCCTTCTGGCCGCCTTAACTTTTCGTTTGAACATTGATCAGGCGCACTTGATATCCTAGTTCGCTTTACTTCAAAAAACCCCTAAACATTGATAAGGTGCCTCGCAAAATCAATAAAAGGCTGGTAATTCGTCCTCTCGCATTTCATTAACATATTGAATATTAATATTTTTCTTAACAGTATGCTTGAAGTAAGTAGTCTGCCAACACGTTTGGAGGTGCCGAATGCACCATATTAAAGATCATCCTTTGCGCTATAGGTTGGCGAATGAGTTGCATGCGCGGCCTTTTCCATCGCTGGAAATCCCCTGCACCGCCGCATTTTTAGCAGTCAAACGACAGTATAACGCTGTGGCTCGGGATCGTGCTGACGATGTTAATCATCTGGTCGATCTGTTGGATCGATACGGTGCGCCGCACCCGCAACCCGGTGCCACGCATTATTCAGGGCAAATTGGGCGGCACTTTTTAAAATGGGAACAGCACGCAGAATTTGTGACATATTCAGTTTTTACACCTGGCCTGAGTGCACGTCCTTTTGATCCGGCTGAATTTGAAATATTTCCTGAAGATTGGCTGTCCAATGCTCCGGGTGTATGTGTGACTTCGGCCTTGATAAGGGTCGAGTCGCGGCCGGACCATGAGAAGCTTCTGCACAATCTTAAAGAGTGGTTTGTGCCCGAAAGCTTAGCCGTTTCCCGGGTGCTAGATGATGCGGCAGTGGTTGCCACGGATTTTAGAATTAATGCAGCTGGGCATATTTGTATTTCAGCAATGGTTTCGCCGGGCACGGATAAGCGGCGGATTGGCCGGATAGTGCAGCGCTTGTGTGAGATTGAAACTTACAAGTCCATGTCGATGATTGGCTTTGCGCGGGTGGGCCATTTATCGGACAAAATGGGGCGTATAGAGGAACGGCTCAATCATATGACGGCGCAAATCAGCAAAGGTGACGTGCCGGCTGATAGCATCCTTGACGAGTTGTTGCAGACATCGGCTGAGTTGGAGAGCTTAATCGCCGAAAGCTCTTTTCGCTTTGGCGCAACTGGGGCTTATGAGACAATTGTGAACCAGCGAATAGATGTGATGCGAGAGTCCCGTTTTGAGGGGCGGCAAACCTTTGCTGAGTTCATGATGCGCCGATATGATCCCGCCATGAGGACGGTTGCGTCGACCAAACTGCGGCTTGAGGCTCTAGCCGAAAGAGCCATGCGCGCAGGCGAGTTACTGCGAACTAAGGTGGATGTTTCACGGTCAGCGCAAAACCAAGCATTGCTAGAAAGTATGGATCGCCGCGCCGACCTTGCATTGCGCTTGCAAAAGACGGTGGAGGGATTGTCGGTTGTGGCAATTAGCTACTACGCGGTTTCCTTGACGAGTTACCTAGCGTATCCTCTCTCTGTGCCGTTGAGTATGAACAAAGAGATTTTGACGGCGATTGTTACACCACCCGTCGTGTTAGCGGTCTGGTGGATGGTCAGTCGCATCAGAGCGCGGGTACGCTAAGAGGGTTAGGTTGAACAAGACTATTTGTTTGTCAGCGACCGCGGATGCGTGGGTCCAATGCGTCTCGCAGTCCATCTCCAAGATAGTTCACACTGAGTACAGTGAGTGATATTGCGAGGCCCGGCCAAAAGACCCGTTCGGGATAATCCTGCAGGTATTGTGTGGCATCATTTAGCAATCGTCCCCAAGTGGGAAAATCTGGTGGAAACCCAAGTCCTAAAAATGACAGTGCAGACTCGGTGATGATAGCGTTCGCAATACCGAGCGTGGCTGAGACCATGATAGGGGACAGCACATTGGGCAAGATATGACGAGAGATCATGTTTTTATTTGAGGTACCGATCGACCTAGCAGCCAATATAAATTCTCGTTCCTTCAGAGCCAGAACGTCACCCCGAACGATCCGCGCTGTGGGCATCCAACTTGTCACGCCTATGGCTACAACGATCAGGATAAAAATTCCGCGTTCTGGTCCTACCGCAGCAGACAAAGGATCCCGAAACAGTAGCATCATAACGAGTAGCAGTGGGAGAATAGGCAGGGCGAGGAATAGATCTGTGAGGCGCATCAATGGTCCATCGCACCGCTTGAAGAAACCAGCGGTAATACCGACAAAGCTGCCTAAGCCTAATGCGAGTAACATGGCGGTCAAACCTACCGAAATCGAAGTTTGACCACCGGCCATCATCCGCGCAAGTGTATCGCGACCTAGCTGGTCTGTTCCAAAAGGGTGAGCAATCGATGGACCCTGATTGCGGGCGCTGATATCGATGAATTGCGCGTCGTAGGGCCAGAGCCATGGTCCAATGAACACCCCAAGAACAATTACGATAAAGATGATCCCACCGGCCATAGCCCCTTTGTGTATCTTAAATTGCTGCCAAACATCGTACCAATGGCTACGCTGCGGTTTGGGTGGCTCAGAATTTGAGGTATCAGTCATAGCGGATCCTTGGATCTAAAATACCGTAGAGCACATCTGCAATTAGGTTGAAGAACACGATGAGAAAAGCAAACATGAAGGTCAGCGTCTGAACCGTTGGTAGGTCATTGGCCTGTATAGCACCGATTAGTTGAGCGCCGATGCCATTTACGCTGAAGACCTGTTCGGTGATGATAGCTCCGCCAAAGATCGCAGGCAGACCTAGTGCAATCACGGTAACGACAGGGATCATTGAATTTCTCAAAACGTGCCCGAGGACGACAACCCGCTCCGATAAACCTTTTGCTCGAGCGGTGCGTACATAATCTTGATTGAGGTTATCGAGCATCGATGCGCGCATGTAGCGACTGATTTGTGCGGTTGTCTGTAGGGCCAGAACCATAACCGGCATGATCATTTGTCGGAGTTGATATACGAAACTATCCCAGTCAACCACCTTGTGCGTAGTGTCATAAATAAATGGGAACCAACCGAGCTGGACAGAAAAAATGACAATGATGAGTGGGCCTGTGAAAAATGGTGGAATCGAATAGCCAATCATCGTAATGAAAGTACCGGCCTGATCAAACACCGAATATTGACGATAAGCTGAATAAATCCCAATCGGCAGTGCGATCAGAATGCCGACAACATAAGACATTCCGACAACCCAAATCGTTTGTGGTAAGCGCTGAACCACAACGTCCATTACAGGAGCGCGGTTCTGCCAACTTATAACGCGCAGCTTTCCTTCCGACCAAGTGGTGCCAAAATAATGATCAACAAGAACTTGAGGTTCGATCCAAAAGAACTGCACTAGCCATTTCCAGAACCGGATATGCATGGGTTCACCTAAACCGAGGGCAAGCCGCATTTTCTCTTTGACTTCGGGCGGCACGGTCAGAGGCACCTGCGCCATAGGGTCGCCCGGAGCAAGCTCCAGCAACAAGAATATTACGAGGCTGATAAACACCAGCGTCGGGACCGCAAGGATCAGACGGCGAATGGTAAAGGTCAGCATTTAGGGCGCCTTTGTGCGTCGATGTTAGTTCTGTCGTTGAACGACGGTCAGCGACCTATCGGATTTTGTTGGAACAAAAAACAGGGGCGAGCCAAACAGCACGCCCCCGAAAGGATGTTACTTTATACGATGCCAGTCGGCAATATTCCAAAGCTCTGAATCCCAGGTGTTGAGGACGACACCGCCGAGGCTTTTAGCGTGTGCCGATACGCGACCACGGTCGACCAGCGGGACGATCGTGAACGTATCTTTTGTGAGCATATCGTTCATCTTCTTGGAAAGTTCGTAGCGCTTTTCCAAGTCAGATGTGCTTGACAGTTCATCAATCAGAGCGTCGTAGGCCGGGTCACAAAAACGGTTGATATTTTCACCCTGCCACTGTGACGAAGGTTTAGGCTCGTTGCCACAACGATACATCGACAGGTAAGCTTGAGGATCTGTACCATCGAAGTTGTTGGCGTACATTTCAACGTCGGCATAGAACTTTTGGAAAGTGTCTGGCGAACCAGCGTCACCGCCGAAGAAGACGGAAGCGTTTAGGTTGCGAAGCTCAGTTTCCACACCGATTTCTGACCACCACTGTTTGATCAGCGCCTGGAAATCTTGACGGACGGCATTGGCCGACGTCTGATAAAGTATTGACAGACGCACACCATCTTTGGCGCGAATGCCGTCTCCACCTTTGACCCAGCCAGCATCATCCAGCATTTTGTTAGCGCCAGCAATGTCCTGTGTCAGGCATCCGGTGTTGTCAGATGCATAAACAGCTGGTCCGGGCACGAGATTACACGTGGGGCGACCCGCCTGGCCATATCCAATTTCAACAAGCAGGTTGCGATCGATTGCCATCGAAAGCGCCTTACGCACGTTGATGTCAGACAGGAATGGGTGTGGATGCGCCACCGTAGCACGTTCCCCATCTGGAAGATCCGATGATGGGTTGGTCATGTTCATTTCCAGACGTTCGACCAGTGATCCAAAGGCCGCGATCGGTGTGCCTTTGCCACCCTCGGCCATTTTAGCCAGAACTTCCGGGGCCAACTGCAAGTTCCACGCATAGTCGAACTCACCAGTTTCGAGAACAGCGCGGCCGGATGCTGTAGCGTCTCCGCCTCCTTTGAAGGTAACTGTCGCGAAGGCAGGCTTAGCTGGATCACGGTAGTTCGGGTTAGCTGACAACGAAATCACGTCATTGGTCTTAAACTCGTCCACGACAAATGGGCCTGTGCCGATCGGCCCAAAATTTGCTTCGGTACACTCTGGTGCTTTGGCTCCGAGACAATCGGCAAATTGTGCCGCTTGAATGATGGGAGACTGACCACCCATGAATGGCCCGTAAGGGTTGGGCTTTGCTTCTGTGAAGGAAACCTTAACCGTCAACTCGTCTATGATTTCAATTTTGTCAACGCCGTCATATTTAGCCAGCTGTGCGCAGCCACCCTCTGGGTGCATACAGTAATCAGCGGTGAACTTCACATCGGTGGACGTAAGGGCAGAGCCGTCAGACCACTTAAGTCCAGATTTGATTTTCCAAGTAATTGATTTCAAATCTTCTGATACGCCGCCATTGCCTACGGTTGGAATTTCCTCTGCGAGATAGGGTACCAGCGCACCATTTGGATCGTAGCGTCCGAGCGGCTCGATTATCAGCGAAGCTGATTCGATGTCTTTGGTTCCGCCCGATAGGTACGGATTCAAAATCGATGGTGCTTGCCAGTAGATTATGTTCACATGGCCGTCTGAGCCGCGCTCCGCCATGGCCGCAGGGGCCATTGCGAACGCTGCTGCTGCGCCCATCATAAGTGTTTTAGCTTTCATGATACACTCCTTGTTGTCCACTACACGTATATTGCGGATTAATTAGTTAATCCTGTTTTTTTGTGCCACCGGAGGAATCACAAAACCAGCACCTTACAGGTACCCAAATATCAGTTATCCCATTCCGACGGCGGCCATCACAGACCAGCCAACCGAAAATTGCAAGGGTTCCTTTCTACTTGACGTTACGCCATGCAAAAAGATCTAGCGTCTGTTTGACTTTAAGGCATTGCTGTCTGTAGCGTTCGTGACTGGAGAAAAGATAACGAAGTGGGATATGTTGAGATGCTCGACAACGCAATTGCCTCGATTGAAAACTTGAGGGTCGAGTTTGAAACGAAGGATGGTCCCGTGCTGGGCGTCGAAGATGTTTCCTTCAAGGTAAACCCGGGTGAAACCGTTTGTATCGTTGGAGAATCTGGCTCTGGTAAGTCGGTTTCGAGCCTATCTCTGATGCGGCTAGTCGAGTTTGGTGGTGGCAAGATTAGGGGCGGCAGGCTTCTGTTTGACAGACGCAATGGTGGTGCAGCGGATCTAGCAGATATCAAGCAAGACTTGATGCGTACGATTCGTGGAAATGAAATGGGTATGATTTTTCAGGAGCCGATGACAGCTTTGAATCCCGTATACACGGTAGGGCGGCAATTGACGGAAGGATTGCGGCTCCACAAAAAATTATCGAAAGTCAAAGCAAAAATGCGAGCGCTCGAATTATTGAAACAGGTACGCATTCCCGAACCTGAGCGGCGGCTTTATCAATACCCACATGAGCTTTCCGGGGGAATGCGGCAGCGTGTTGTGATAGCGATGGCAATGGCCTGCGAACCTCGTCTATTGATTGCAGACGAACCAACGACCGCGCTTGATGTAACAATTCAAGCTGAAATTTTAGCGTTGATGGATAGGCTGAAGCGTGAAACTGGCACCGCGGTGATGTTCATCACTCATGACATGGCGGTCGTGGCCCAAATGGCTGACCGGGTGGTTGTTATGTTTCGAGGCAACAAGGTGGAAGAGGGTACAGTTGAAGAGATATTCGAGTCTCCGAGGCATGATTATACGAAATCTCTCCTTGCTGCGGTACCCAAACTAGGTGACATGCGTGGCACGGATGTGCCCAGCCCGATGAAATTATTTGGCGACGATAGCCATACTACCGCTTCCATTTTGGGAACAGACGAGCCGCTACTTGAAGTTCGCAACCTCACCACGCGCTTTCCAGTGCAGGGTGGGTTTTTGCGCCGCACAGTGGCCAAAGTCCACGCTGTAGAAGATGTATCGTTCACTGTAAATAAAGGCCAAACTCTTTCGTTAGTTGGAGAATCTGGCTGTGGTAAGTCTACAGCAGGGCGATCGATTTTGCGCCTAGTTGAGGCTGAGTCCGGACATGTCGAGTTCGATTGCTGTGATGTCATGTCTTTAAAATCCAAGGAAATGCATCGTGTTAGGCAGGACATGCAAATGATCTTCCAAGATCCTTTTGCATCGTTAAACCCGCAAATGAAATTGAGTGACCAGGTCGCAGAACCTATGCGCAACTACGGCACGCATGCGGGGGACGAAATGCGGGATCGTGTGGCTATGTTGTTTGATAGAGTCGAACTGCCCCGCGCGTTTATGAACCGTTACCCCCATGAGTTGTCAGGTGGGCAAAGACAGAGGATCGCGATAGCGCGCGCTCTGGCATTGAATCCGAAACTGATCGTTGCGGACGAAGCCGTATCTGCGCTGGATGTTTCAGTTCAGGCACAAGTGCTAAACCTGTTGATGGAGCTACAAGCTGATTTTGGCATATCGTATGTCTTCATTAGTCATGACATGGCGGTTGTCGAAAGGGTCAGTCATTTTGTCGGAGTGATGTATCTCGGACGCATCGTTGAGCTCGGCCCCCGGCGTTCCGTTTTTGAAAACCCACAGCATCCCTACACACAGGCATTGATGAAGGCTGTTCCGATTGCTGATCCGACTCGGCGCAAAACTGAAAAAGATCTAAACTTTAAACCTATTCCATCACCGATTCATCCGATCGGCTATGAGCCAGGACCAAGTGAGTACGAAGAGGTGGGGCCAGGGCACAAGGTTTTGATTTCCAACAGCGGCTACTGACGCGACACCCATTTAACTCGGAGTACTTGATGGAAAAAAGCTTGTTTGTTCCTCTGATGTTGCGTTCAAATTCGCAATCAAATTTTTCTTTTTTATTGCTAGTTTAAATGGCTTCAATTGGAGCCAATCCAAACCAGGGCTGTTTGATCTGGCTGATCAAGTTGCAATTCAGTGCGCCTTTTTGGACCGTAGGAAAAGTGACGGAACCTGATTTAGTTGATTTCACGGAGCGATTTAAGGGAATGGACAGAAATTTGGAATACTCAGGTCAGGCAGTGTGCCTTGGTCCTCATCGTTTTGGTGCCATGCAAGCATGCCGTGTACTGGAACCTCACGTTAAAATACCGCACGATAACTTTACTTCGAATGCAATCAATTTTGAACCCGCCGCCATGGCAACGAAGGACGGTGTTCAAAATGCTGGAGGATGCCGAGCATGATGGACCGATTGTCACCCCGAAAAATACTCGAAAAGCTGGTGTCGTTTCCAACCGTATCCTCAGACACAAATTTACCTTTAATCGATTGGGTCGAAAACTATTTAAGATCGCATGGTATTGAGACTTTCCGGCATCTGCATGAACTTGATCCACGCAAAGCTGCTGTTTTCGCACATGTTGGTCCAAAAGAGGTTGGTGCAGTAGTGCTGTCTGGGCATACTGATGTTGTGCCGGTAGAAGGCCAGCCTTGGAATAGTGATCCTTTCGAGGTCGTTGAGAGGGATGGTAAGCTGTTTGGGCGCGGCACTTGTGACATGAAGGGATTTAATGCGCTTGCGATTTGGATTTTGGTTGAGGCCCATTACGCGGGCGTCATCCGGCCCCTACAACTGGCTTTGAGCTACGATGAGGAAATCGGATGCACCGGTGCCCCACCTTTGATCGAAAACATGAGTGCTGTTTTGCCGAAGGGAAGCGCTGTTATTGTGGGCGAACCATCGATGATGGGAGCGGTGACGGGGCATAAGGGAGGGACTGGATTTCACGTTCACGTACGTGGATATGAGGTTCACAGTTCGATTATGCATACTGGTGCGAATGCCATAATGTACGGTGTCAAGCTGATCGATTGGGCAAACAAGATGAATACTACAAACTCCGCAAAGGAGCCCACTGGTGCGGATGCGATGTTTGACCCTCCTTGGACTACCTTGCATGTTGGACGTATCGAGGGTGGTACAGCGCATAATATTACCGCCCTTGATTGTCGTTTTGGCCTTGATTTTCGTTTCATTCCCGGGGACTCACCTGAAAAGTGGAAAGATCAAACCCGATCACGAGTTGCTGAGATCGAAGCTGAGATGCAGACAGTTGTTCCAGAGACTTATATCGAGCTGGGTGAAACGTATGGCGTTCCAGCGTTACGGCCGGAGGAAGACGGAGAAGCTGAACAAATTGTGCGTCGGCTTACTGGAGACAATGCGTCAAGAGTGGTGAGTTATGGCACTGAGGCCGGCCATTTTCAAAATGCGGGTTATTCCGCAGTTATATGTGGACCTGGCGATATTGCCCAGGCTCACCAACCGGACGAATTCTTGAGTGTTGAACAGTTCGAGATGGGGCGGGCATTTATGTGCAAGCTGCTGGCTATGCTTAGGGATGACGAAGGTGTTTGAGGAATCGTCTAAGAACTCTCGAGAGCTTAATTCTCCGGCGCTGACAGTTGTGGGGGCGATGAAGGCATTTCTGCAGCTTCGCAGCACTTTATCGCGCAGAAAAATCTTTCATAAAATCAGTGAGATATGTAGTTTAAGCTTCGCAATTGTGCTTGATAATTTTTGCGATTTAAGAAGAAACACAATGTGTCTTATTTTGCAGTGTTCAAACGTTGCTGGATCGATGCAAAGGTAGGTGCCGAGGTGAAGATCACTAAGCTTCTCTCATAACTTTAAGCTTTTATGGACATTCAACGTGATACATATCGGGTGAGTTGGGAGGTAAAAAACTACCATGATAGAGCAAATTTGTGAGTTTCCGATCTCTGCTTCATGTGCAGTGGAACATTCTGAAGCACTGCCTCCTAAAGCTGATGTCGTGATTGTTGGTGGTGGAATTATCGGTATAACAACGGCCTACTATCTGGCCAAGGCTGGTTTGAAGCCTGTAGTACTAGAAAAAGGTCGAGTAGCTGGAGAACAATCGGCGAGAAACTGGGGCTGGATACGTCAGCAAGGACGTGACTTAGCCGAGTTGCCAATAATGATCGAAGCCAATCAGTTGTGGAAGGAGATCGCCCAAGAACTTGATCAAGATATTGGGTTAACACATTGTGGAGTTACATATTTTTCGTCGCAAGAGGCTGAGATATCACGATATGAGGATTGGTTGAAGGATGCTGTTCCCATGGGTGTCGATAGCAAGTTGTTATCGTCGCGCGCCCTATCAGATATGATTCCAGGCATGAGCCGCCTGTATTCTGCCGCACTTCACACCGCCTCGGATATGAAGGCAGAGCCGTTCGCGGCCGTGCCAGCGATCGCGCGGGCAGCAAAACGGCGAGGCGCGGTGATTGTGGAAAATTGCGCCGCGCGCGTTCTTGACCGGGCCGGTGGTCGAGTCGCTGGAGTTGTCACTGAGCGAGGTTTGATCGAAACTAAAGAAGTGATTGTAGCAGGCGGCGCTTGGTCGTCGCTTTTCCTGCGTAACGAGGGCGTGGATATCCCACAGCTGTCGGTATCTGCCACAGTTGCTGCCACGAAGACATTGCCGCTAATTCACGATGGTGCTGCCGCAGGGGGAAAGCTGGCTTTTCGTCGTCGCCAAGATGGAGGTTATACGATCGCGGCCTCGGGTTCACACGAAATTTTTGTGGGCTGGGACGCACTGCGCCATTTTGTTCGTTATCTTCCACAATTGCGACACACTCCTTTCGCGCGCACTTATCGACCTTGGGGCCTCCGGGGCTTTCCTGACGGATGGGCGACATCACGCCGCTGGAATGGCGCCACTGAAAGCCCTTTCGAGAAAATCAGGATACTAAATCCAAAACCAAATTTTGGCAGGGTTAACGATATAAGGTTAGCTTTTGAAACCTTATTCCCGGCGCTGGGCAAGGTTGAGATTTCTTTTAGCTGGGCGGGAATGATTGATACAATGCCTGACATTATTCCGGTTGTTGACAAAGCTCCCTTGGAAGGGTTGAGCATTTGTACAGGAATGAGCGGTCATGGATTTGGGATTGGTCCGGCATTTGGACGAATTATGGCGGATCTTGTAACTGGTGCTGAAGTCGGCCACGATTTAACCAGGTTTCGATTTTCCCGTTTTAGCGATGGTTCCAAACTGAGACTAGGGTTGGGTTTATAGGCGATACAGATCGAGGGAAAGTTAAATGGCGGTCAAAAATAGTATCGCGGACATGCACGCGGAGATCATTGGGTGGCGTCGACACTTGCATGAAAATCCAGAATTGATGTTCGCCGTGCATGAAACTGCCTCGTTCGTAGTTGAGCGGTTGAAAGAAATTGGCGTTGATGAAATTACACCAGGAATTGGTAAAACTGGGGTTGTAGCAGTAATCAAGGGCCGACAAGATAGTGCGGGACGTGTGATCGGTTTGCGTGCAGATATGGATGCGCTGCCGATCTATGAAGCAACAGGGCTGGACTACAGGTCCAAAATTGATGGAAAAATGCACGCTTGTGGGCATGATGGGCATACTGCGATGCTGCTTGGTGCCGCAAAATATTTATCTGAAACCAGAAACTTTGATGGAACCGCCGTTTTGATTTTTCAACCGGCTGAAGAGGGCGGCGGCGGCGGGAAGGAAATGTGCGATGACGGGATGATGGACCGCTGGGGCATTCAGGAGGTCTATGGTTTGCACAATACGCCCGGCATTCCGGTGGGGCAATTTGCTATTCGGTCAGGTGCTATATTGGCTTCCGCAGATGAGTTTGTGATTACTGTAACCGGTGTGGGTGGGCACGCGGCTGCGCCACATGAGGCGGTAGATACAACATTTGTCGCTGCACAGATTGTTGTTTCACTGCAGTCTGTCGTGGCGCGAAACGTCAATCCATTGCATCGTGTTGTTGTCACAGTGGGAACATTTGAAACCGACAGTCAGGCATCAAATATTATAGCTCAAAGAGTAATCATGAAAGGTACGGTTCGTGCGCTTGATAGCGAGAACCGGACATTAGTTAAAAGCCGTATACGCACTATTAGCGAAGACACGGCCTCTGCGTTTGGTGCAACCGCATCAATGGAATGGAGGAATGGCTATCCGCCAACAATTAATCATGAAATAGAGACAGGCTATGCTGCTGATGCGGCGCGTACCGTGGCGGGCGATATTAACGAGAGCGTTGACCCTATCATGCCAGCCGAAGATTTTGCCTACATGCTTGAGGAGCGACCGGGGGCATATATCTTTTTGGGCAACGGTGACAGTGCACAATGTCACCACCCAGCATATGATTTTAATGATGAAGCAATTCCAGCTGGATCAAGCTGGTTCGCTGAATTGATCGAACGTCGCATGGCGCTCGGTGAGCGCGATCTGAAGGAGCAAAACTAAATGCCGGTTAAAAATCGATTTGCTGATTTGCACGACGAAATTACAGCTTGGCGTCAAGATATTCATCAAAATCCCGAAATTCTATTCGAAACCCATCGTACGAGCGCACTGGTCGCAGATAAACTAAAAGAGTTTGGTTGTGATGAGATAGTTACAGGAGTTGGAAGAACTGGTGTTGTTGGAGTTATTCAAGGAAAATCGAATACTTCGGGTAAAGTGATTGGGTTGCGCGCGGATATGGATGCGCTGCCGATTCAGGAGGCAACTGGACTTGATTACGCGTCGAAAGCTGATGGTGCGATGCATGCTTGCGGGCATGACGGGCACACTGCGATGCTGCTGGGTGCGGCTAAATACCTGTCTGAAACCCGTAATTTTGATGGTACTGCAGTTTTGATTTTTCAACCAGCTGAAGAGGGCGGTGGGGGTGGCAAGGAAATGTGCGATGACGGGCTGATGGACCGTTGGGGCATTCAAGAAGTGTATGGCATGCACAACTGGCCCGGTTTACCGTTGGGGCATTTTTCGATTAGGTCTGGAGCATTTTTTGCTGCGGTTGATACCTATGAAATTACTTTTGAGGGGAAAGGCGGACACGCAGCAAAACCTCATGAGACGGTGGATACCACCGTTATGTCGGCCCAGGCTGTTCTAGCGCTCCAAACTGTTGCTAGCCGCAACGCCGATCCATCCGATGAGATCGTTGTGTCAGTGACATCGTTTGAAACTTCTTCGAACGCCTTTAATGTAATTCCGCAGAAAGTCCTCCTTAAGGGTACCGTACGAACGATGAGTGATGCCATGCGCGATCTTGCTGAAATCCGCATCAAAGAAATTTGTAAAGGGGTTGCGCTCACCTTTGGAGGCTCGGTTATTGTTAATTATCACCGAGGTTACCCAAGAATGGTTAACAGTGAGGAACAAACAGCGTTTGCTGCCAAAGTCGCGCACTCTATAAATGGACAGTGTGAAGACGCGCCCGTGACGATGGGAGGTGAAGATTTTGCCTACCTATTGGAAGAGCGCCCTGGGGCTTACATTTTAATTGGAAATGGCGATACTGCTAAGGTCCATCATCCTGAATACAACTTTAGTGATGACGCCATACCTGCAGGCTGCAGTTGGTGGGCGGAAATAATTGAACAGCGCATGCCCTCCATTTGAGTCAACACCTTTACGAAGGAGCCGTGCGCAAAACTAATATAAACCTTGCGGCTATCGCCCAAGACAATGGTTCTGTTTCAGCCTTATCCGCCCGTATGACTCATGTGTCGAGACATCTGCCCATCTACCGCTTGACGTGAATAGTCAAAGTCGTGACCTTTAGGCTTGAGTTTGATAGCCGCCCTTATGGCAGCTTCAAGCTGGCCTTGACCTTTTCGATTGTCGCGGAGTGGAGCACGTAAGTCGACCATGTCTTCTTGACCAAGGCACATGAAAAGCTGACCGGTGCAGGTCAGGCGGACACGATTGCAACTTTCGCAGAAGTTGTGTGTCATAGGCGTAATAAAGCCAATTTTTTGACCTGTTTCTTCGATCCTTACATACCGCGCTGGGCCGCCTGACCGTTCGTCGAGATCCGCTAGCGTATAGCGAGAGGCGAGCCGTGTACGCAGATCGGAAAGTGACCAATATTGATCCAGGCGATCTTCGTTGCCAAGATCGCCCATCGGCATTACCTCAATCCAAGTCATATCCATATCACGGCTGGAACACCATTCTGCTAGGGAGAATAACTCGTCTTCGTTAAATCCCTTGAGTGCGACAGCATTAATTTTGACCCTTAATCCCGCCTCCTGAGCAGCGTCAATGCCGCGTAAGACTTGAGAAATACGGCCCCAACGCGTAATTTTTGCAAATTTTTCTTCGTCGATTGTATCCAAAGAGATATTTACTCTGCGCACGCCGCAGTCGAATAATTCACCGGCAAATCGCTCAAGTTGAGAACCGTTTGTCGTCAACGTCAATTCTTTTAAATGGCCGTTATCAAGATGACGCTTCATAGACCGAAAGAATGTCATAATCTCTCGCCGCACTAGCGGTTCTCCGCCTGTGATACGTAGTTTCTCAACTCCTAAGCGTACAAAAGTGGAGCACATACGGTCCAGCTCTTCCAACGTAAGGAGTTCTTTTTTTGGCAAAAATGTCATATTTTCAGACATGCAATATACACATCGGAAATCACATCTGTCCGTCACGGACACTCGCAAGTAATTTACTGCACGATGGAATGGATCGATCAAAGGTGTGTTCATATTATATTGGTAGAGGCGAATGCTTGCCGGGGCAAGAGCTTCAAACCTTGAACCTTATCACATTCAGTTGCACTATTGCCGCCATGCGGTATTCAATTTCCATTTTGATTTTATGCTGTCTTACAGCCTGTGAGAGTATTGATCTCGGTTCGTTAAAAGATCGTCTAATTACCTCAGAAAAAAATGTAGCACCGGTTGCTATCGCACAGCCTGATACAAAGCCAGAACAAATTGACGGTGGGGATTTACTCGACCGTCCAACGGCGAGCTCCGGGCCGCTTGGTACAACGATTGTTTCGCTTGGCACTCCAACTGAACCGGGGATGTGGCTTAAGACGCCGTTGGTCGCTAATTCCCGGCCCGGGAAGGTTCGCTGGAAAGGAAACAATTTGGCAGTGACGCTGATACCCATTGAGGGTACAAGTGGTGCTGGTAGCAGGATATCTTTATCAGCGATGCAGGCGCTTGGGATGATGTTGACAGAGTTATTGGAAGTTCAGGTTTTTGCAGATTAAGATCCGACGGTCACTCAAAATCTGAAAGATGTGTACTGGCCTCCTTTTGCGCAAAACCTTTCATGCGGCTACCATAAATTTTTAAAAATTCTTGTGTTCGGTTAGCGTCGTGTTTCGATAAATTTTTAAGCCACTGTGCAATGGATTTCTGGATTATCCATTCTTTATCGTTGACATAAATCGCCGCCCAGCCAAGAACTTGCTCTCTGATTTCAAGGTCCTTTGGCTTGGGGAAATTTAGCTTGGCCCAAGGAAGTGTGATAATGAGCGCAGCTCGGCGTTGCCAGATGTGGTCCGATGTTACCCAGCCTTGCACAATGTTAATGCGCGATCGATCCGCAGCAAGCCGCTTTTGCCCTGCCACGCAGGCGTGATCAGCTATTGCCAAACTGTCTAACTGAGGAACCCAGTCCTGAATTAGTTCCCACGCTGCCGCGTCCGGGCGTAATCGTGCTTGAGTCAGCAACTTTGCGGCAGTAATCCGAGCTTCAAAAATGTCAGTTTCCCATAGCGCTTTGGCGAGTTCAACTCTTTCTTGCGTGCTGAGCGACTGTCGCCAACTTTTTGATAAATTGTTTAAAGTGGAAGCGGATAGTCCCAGAACGAGACGTGACTGCTTATACGTGGTTGCCATTTGCGATGCACGATCAGGCTCGATGTTCGCCCTCAGTTCATCCAGCGCCTGTTCGAGGTTCACCATCTGAAATGCCTTTAATTGGATTTTTTACTTTGCGCCGATGCTACTCGACTATCTACCCCTTGAAATTGTGACAGCAAGTTGGGTTGTGCCTGCTTTTAAACAAGGCATAGCGTAACAATCTTTAGTTCAACCGATAACGCTGAATTAACTATAATCATCTTTTTTTCAAATATTTTTGTTTTCGGACTTCAGCCGCAATATCCCTGAAAATTTAAGTCAGCTACAGCAAAAGAACCTTAAAAGCAGGTATTTCTAATGTTGCACTTTAATGGGTAGTATTTTCCTGAGCCTGATGGAAACATTAAGTAGTATCATTCGGAATTGTCGCGTTTTGCTTTTTTAGTTTTTAAAAACTCGAATAACTTTTGCGCAAGTCCTGGCTTGTTCACCTGTTCGGCACGAGCGAGAGCCAATGCAGCATTTGGTACATTTTTCGTGATAACCGAACCGGAAGCGGTCATAGCCTCATTGCCAATTGTCACCGGCGCGACCAGCATTGTGTTGGAGCCTATAAACGCGTGGTCTCCAATTATAGTTTGATGCTTCATAACGCCATCATAATTACAAGTTATCGTACCAGCGCCAATATTTGCGGTCGCTCCGACAACTGCGTCCCCGATGTAGGACAAATGATTTACTTTGCTACCTTGCCCAATCAGGGCGTTTTTAATTTCAACGAAATTTCCAATACGCGCATTTTCCGCTAATTCTGCACCAGGGCGGAGGCGGGCATAGGGACCAATTACACTCATTCGGGAGACGTGGCATCCCTCGAGATGAGAAAACGCTTGAATTCGAACATCCGACTCGATGGTGACGCCTGGTCCGAAATAAACATTTGGCTCGATGACCGTGTCTCGTCCAATTACAGTGTCATAGGAAAGCATTACCGAGTTTGGCTGTTGCAGTGTAATCCCCTGATGCATCAGTTCGTTCCGCGCGCGCTGCTGGAACACTTCCTCTGCCTCTGCCAGTTGCGCACGAGAGTTGATCCCAAGGGTTTCGGTCTCGTTGCAGGACACTGCGGTGACTGAGAAGCCTCGTTCCCGAGCGGTTCCGACAATATCAGTCAGGTAATACTCACCTTGCGCATTTTGGGGCTGCACGCTGTCAATCAAATCGAAAAGCTGATCGCATTTTGCTAATATTACTCCAGAATTACAGAATTTAATGTTTCGTTCTTCAACCGAAGCATCAGCGTATTCAACGATCCGTTCCAGACTGTGGTCTTTCATAACCAACCGTCCATATTTTTCTGGATCTTTCGCCTTAAATCCAAGTACTACAATGGCGTTGTCGCAACGTGCTTTTAACATTTTCGTCAAGGTTTCTGGTCTGATAAACGGTGTGTCGCCGTAAAGTACGATCACGTCTCCATCAAAATCGGAAAGTGCTTCGCGACAAAAACTGACGGCATGGGCCGTACCTTTTTGCTCTTTTTGCAGAACAACGGTTGCGTTTGGATTGTAATCTGCAACCTCTTTGCGAACTTGTTCAAACCCGTGACCTGCTACAATTACTGTGCGTTCAGGCGATAAAGTTGCGCCTGAGCGCATTGTGTGGATCAGCATCGATGCGTTGCCAATTTCATGTAAAACTTTTGGCTTCTCAGAATTCATCCGCGTGCCTTTGCCGGCTGCCAATATAACGAGTGCTATGGTCATGAGTTAAACTCTTAATATTTTGGGTGCGACCGTTTTAACTGGATAGTAAAAGCGCACAAGGCCACAAAGTATCGAAACTGATTGCGCTTTCATATAGTGGTGCGCGAAAATGCACCAACATAAACTTGGAGTTGATAATGCGTACGGTGGTTTTTGATCTAGATGGCACACTGGCGGATACCAGTGGAGATTTGATCGCGGCTGCAAATTATTGTTTTCGTGATATGGGGCTTGGAAATGTACTTAGTCCCCAAACCGATGCGGGAATTGCTTTGCGCGGTGGAAGGCGAATGCTAAATGAGGGCCTGACGCGATGCAACCGTATGGATTCATCTATCGTTGAGACTTATTATCCGGTTCTTCTTGACGCTTACGGCAAATCAATCGCTGAAAAAACTTTTTTCTATCCTGGCGCATTGGAGGCAATTGAAGAATTAAAAGCGCTTGGATACGGGGTGGGGATTTGTACCAACAAGCCTGAGAGCCTAGCTGATCGGCTACTACGAGAACTGGGAGTTCGTGACGTGTTCGGCGCTTTGGTTGGAGCTGATACCTTACCGGTTTGTAAGCCTGATCCTGAACCGTTGTTCGAAACGGTGCGTCGTCTTGGTGGCGAACCAAAAATGACTGTTCTAATTGGTGACAGCGACACGGATCGAAACACTGCGCGTGCCGCCGGTGTGCCATCGATTCTAGTGACGTTTGGCCCAAGTGGCGAAGATATGGCTTCGCTTGCACCAGAGGCCCTGCTCTCAGACTTTGCCAAACTTGCGGATTTGGTTCAAAACTTAATAGGTCGCAATACCTGATCGGACAGAGCCAACAAAATATGGGTAATCATTCATCTAAAGCCCACAGGAGACTCGGTCTCCTCAGGGCTGGGAGAAATGCGGTTTAAGTCCTGTATGTTCGTTTTTTTTGTTTTGGACTAAAGGTGTTGAGATCCGGTAATATTCCCCAATGAAGATCGTCAGGCACTGAAAACAAATTTAAAAACTGGCCTGAGGCAGGATAATGAAGGATTTCATTGCTTTGATTATTATTCTCTCCATCGTGTTTTCCTGCACACAAGAAGCTATCGTGGTACAAAATTGTTTGCGTACATAATATGCCGTTTCGGAAAAAGTAGTCTTGGCGATTGCAGTGGCACATGAGCTGGCGTAATGCAATTTGAGAAAACACGTGTATGTGAGGCACTGGATGAGCGAAACGTTCAAAGGTAATTTTACCCAACAGGAGTCCCTTCCAGAGGAGGCAATTGAAGCGGCAGTGCGTGTCATGCGATCCGGTCGTTTGCACAGGTACAATGTTGATATTGGAGAGATTGCCGAAGCCGCCTTGCTTGAACAAGAGTTTGCGGAATTCACCGGAGCAAAGTATTGCCTTGCTGTAGCTTCTGGTGGTTATGCAATGGGTTGTGCGCTAAGGGCAATGGGGGTTCGTCCTGGCGACAGGGTGTTAACCAATGCTTTCACGCTTGCCCCAGTCCCTGGAGCTATCGCAAGTGTGGGAGCTATCCCAATTTTTGTCGGTGTGACTGAGGACCTTTTGATTGATCTTGAGGACCTTGCCGTCAAATTGGGGCAGGCTGACGTCTTGATGCTCAGCCATATGAGAGGGCACATCTGCGACATGGACGCTTTGATTGCCTTGTGTGAGGAAAATAGTGTTCGTGTGATTGAAGACTGTGCCCACACTATGGGGGGTGCTTGGAAAGGTGTGCCGTCCGGCCGCCATGGGATGATGGGTTGTTATTCCACGCAAACTTACAAACATGCCAACTCTGGCGAAGGTGGATTACTGGTATCGGATGATCCCAATCTTATGGCGCAGGCTGTAATTTTGTCGGGGTCATACATGCTTTATGAGCGACATCTCGCAGCACCAGACCCAAGTGTGTTCAACCAGTTCAAATATGACACACCGAACGTATCGGGCAGGATGGATAATTTGCGCGCAGCGATATTGCGGCCTCAGATTCGAACTTTAAAAAAGCAGGTCGACGGTTGGAATGCACGATACGAAGTTTTAGAGAATGGCTTGCGGGACGTACCTGGACTGCGTTTAACTCGCCGGAGTGAGCATGAAACATTTGTTGGCTCATCCATCCAGTTTCTTTTGCTTGATTGGCACGAAGAGCAGATTGCTGAAGTCTTGACTAGGTGTAGCGCGCGCGGAGTAGAATTAAAATGGTTTGGTGGCGTGGAGCCTGTAGCTTTTACATCCCGCTATGACAGTTGGCGGTACGCACCCAGCATTCCCATGCCGGCCACTGACCGTGTTTTAAAAGGGGTGATTGATATGCGGATTCCCCTGACATTTTCGCTAGAGGATTGCGCCATGATAGCTCGGATTATTCATGCCGAAGTTGGCGCCGTTTTCCGGGGTCGATAAAGGCCTTTTACGCCTAAAAAGTGGATGTATTGCGACGTTCGAACAAGTTTCTGTTTCAATAGAAACTTAACCTGCAAATTTTGACAGTATTCAGGCCATTGTAAAAGTTTCTTGATCGTATCTGTGGATTTGACTATTTAATGAACAAGTGTTCAATAAATGGAGTGAGGGCCAATGTTCCTGCACACGATGGAGTTTGACCTAGGCGAAGATGTCAACGCCATGCGCGATATGGTTCATCGGTTTGCTCAGGAACGGATCAAGCCACTTGCGGTGGAAGTGGATCAGACTAACACTTTCCCCAATGACCTCTGGAAAGAGATGGGTGGGCTAGGGCTATTGGGAATCACCACTCCTGAGGAGTACGGTGGCGCTGGGATGTCTTACCTGGCTCATGTAATTGTCGTAGAAGAGATTGCACGGGCTTCAGCCTCAGTGTCTTTGTCCTATGGCGCGCATTCAAATCTCTGCGTTAACCAGATTAAACTCAACGGAAATGAAGAGCAAAAACAAAAATTTTTACCAGGCTTAATTTCAGGTGATCATGTTGGAGCACTGGCAATGTCAGAGCCGTCCGCTGGTTCGGACGTGGTATCAATGAGGCTGCGCGCTGAGAAGCGCAATGATCGTTTCGTTTTACATGGAAATAAATACTGGATAACCAATGGGCCAGATGCGGATACACTGGTGGTCTATGCAAAAACAGATGTAGACGCTGGTGCTCGTGGAATAACGGCATTCATCGTAGAAAAAGACATGGTGGGTTTTTCGACTAGCCCGCACTTTGACAAGCTGGGTATGCGCGGATCAAACACCGCAGAACTGATATTTGAGGGCGTAGAGGTTCCTTTTGAAAACGTCCTTGGAGAAGAGGGCAAAGGTGTTGCCGTGCTCATGTCTGGTTTGGACTATGAGCGGGTCGTACTGGCGGGCATTGGCACTGGTATTATGGCGGCCTGTCTCGACGAGGTGATGCCGTACATGGTCGAGCGTAAACAGTTTGGACAACCAATTGGGTCCTTCCAGTTGATGCAGGGTAAAATTGCCGACATGTATACTGCAATGAATTCTGCGCGGGCGTATGTGTACGAATGCGCGAAAGCTTGCGATCAAGGTCGGATTACACGTCAGGATGCGGCGGCCTGCTGCCTGTATGCGTCGGAAGAAGCGATGAAAGTAGCCCATCAAGCGGTGCAGGCGTTTGGCGGTGCTGGCTATTTGAGCGACAATCCGGTTGGGCGATTGTTCCGAGATGCTAAGTTGATGGAGATTGGGGCCGGGACCAGCGAAATCCGACGGATGCTTATCGGCCGGGAGATGATGGCGGCACAGTCATGAAGGCTTTGGCTTTAATCAGTGCGATGCCGATCGCAGCGCCGGCCTTTTGCCAATCGGTAATTTTTTCTACAGCTGTAACGGAGCAATGCATTGGGAGCCTGTAGAGATTTTCGTAAATGTGTCGGTGAGGCGGCTGCTACTTGCATGGAGAGCATGCCGGAAGGATGGTCAACAGTTGGCATGGTGACCTGTTTGGAGCACGAAAGGCAGTACTGGGATGGCAAGCTCAATTTGGCCTACAAACGCGCTAGCTCAAATGCAAAGTCGATTGACAACGAAGCGGTGGCACTCGGATCGTCTGTGTCGAGCCAGGCTGATGCGCTACGCGATATGCAGCGCGCTTGGATGGCTTTTAGAGATGCGACTTGCATTTATGAGCAATCTCTCTGGGGTGGGGGCTCAGGTGGAGGCCCGGCGTCAGTTACCTGCCACATGCGGTTGACCGCAGAACAGGCAATCTATTTGGAGCCCGCGGGTGTGGGCGAATAAGGATTAGGTCATGACCAAATTGCAGTCCAAAATTCTGTCAGGATCGGATGATTTTTCGGCCAATCGTGCCGCGCATCTGGAAATGATCCAAAGAGTTCAAGACGCATCTGAAATTGCGGTTTTGGGCGGAGGTGAAAAAAGCCGCACTCGTCATATAAGTCGGGGCAAGATGCTGCCCCGTGAAAGGGTGGCAAACCTGTTGGATCCAGCCAGCCCGTTTTTAGAGGTTGGTGCAACTGCGGCCCATGCAATGTATGATGGTGCTGCGCCAGGTGCTGGTGTAATAGCAGGGGTAGGTCGAGTCTGCGGGCAGGACGTTATGGTTGTCTGTAATGATGCCACTGTGAAGGGCGGCACTTATTACCCGATGACCGTAAAAAAGCATCTGCGCGCTCAAGAAATCGCTGAGGAAAATCATCTCCCCTGCGTATATCTGGTGGATTCGGGTGGAGCGAATTTGCCCAACCAGAATGAAGTTTTTCCGGACCGTGATCACTTTGGAAGAATTTTCTACAATCAGGCAAGAATGAGTGCCAAAGGAATCGCGCAGATTGCGGTGGTAATGGGGTCTTGTACGGCTGGTGGAGCGTATGTGCCAGCGATGTCTGATGTCACGATCATAGTGAAAAAGCAGGGTACGATTTTTCTCGCGGGGCCCCCTTTAGTTAAAGCAGCAACAGGGGAGGTTGTAAGTGCTGAGGATCTTGGCGGTGGGGATGTGCACACGCGCTTGTCTGGAGTTGCAGATTACTTGGCGGAAGATGACGCGCATGCACTGGCTATGGCGCGTCAGGCTGTATCTCATTTGAATAGGCGCAAACCTTTGACGGTTACTTGGGCGTCACCGGAAGACCCGGCCTATGATCCTGAGGATATTCTTGGTGTTGTCCCAGCAGGGTTGAGAACACCATACGACATCCGCGAGGTAATTGCTCGGATAGTCGATGGTTCACGCCTTGATGAATTCAAACGCCGGTTCGGTGAAACGCTGGTGTGTGGTTTTGCTAATGTTAAAGGCTGCCCAGTCGGCATTATTGCCAACAATGGGGTGTTGTACAGTGATAGTGCAGCCAAGGGAGCACACTTCGTAGAACTTTGCTCACAGCGGTTAATACCTTTGGTGTTTCTGCAAAATATCACTGGTTTTATGGTTGGTCAAAAATATGAGGCTGAAGGTATCGCACGGCATGGCGCCAAACTAGTGACCGCGGTCGCGACGACAAAAGTGCCTAAGGTTACGCTGTTAGTCGGTGGCTCTTTCGGCGCGGGTAACTACGGGATGGCGGGACGAGCATATTCGCCGCGCTTTTTATGGACTTGGCCAAATAGTCGAATCTCAGTTATGGGCGGAGATCAAGCGGCAGGAGTTCTTGCCTCGGTCAAACGTGATGCGATTGAGCGGCAAGGTGGAACATGGTCGCCGGAAGAAGAAGCCGCATTTAAGCGTCCGACTTTGGAAATGTTTGAGGACCAAAGCCATCCGCTTTATGCAAGTGCTAGGCTCTGGGATGATGGAATTATTGATCCTCGCAAGACCCGGGATGTGTTGTTCCTAAGTTTATCAGCGGCGCTGAATGCACCGATTGAGGAAACACGTTTCGGAGTGTTCCGAATGTAATTTCCTTTTGCCAGTAATATCCTCGGGGCTTAAGGGGCAGGGAGTTGCGGGTTGCGTCCGTATTATCAAGGACAATTTTAATGTTTGATAAGATCTTAATAGCAAATCGCGGCGAAATCGCATGCCGGGTCATGGAAACTGCGCGGGCGCTAGGTGCTAAGACCGTCGCCGTCTTTTCTGATGCGGATGCAGACTCCAAACATGTGCGGCTGGCGGATGAAGCCGTCTACATTGGAGGTTCTGCGCCAGCGGACAGTTACCTTCGGGGAGAGGCAATAATTGCTGCAGCGCTGGAAACTAACGCTGGAGCTATTCATCCGGGTTATGGGTTTTTGAGTGAAAACCCTGATTTTGTTGAGGCGGTTGAGGCTGCAGGGCTGGTGTTTATTGGTCCTTCGACTGAGGCAATTCGCAAGATGGGTCTCAAGGATGCGGCAAAGGCTTTGATGGAGGAGGCTGGTGTCCCAGTAGTACCGGGTTATCATGGAGCAGCACAGTCGCCTGATATTCTGCAGAAAGCCGCCGATGCCATCGGCTATCCGGTGCTTATCAAAGCGGTCGCAGGAGGCGGGGGCAAAGGTATGCGCCTAGTTGAAAAGAGGAAAGACTTTGAAGCATCGCTTGAAAGCGCTCGCAGCGAAGCAATAACTGCTTTTGGAAATCAAAATGTACTGATTGAAAAGTATGTCCAAAAACCCAGGCATATCGAGATGCAGATATTCGGGGACGGCGATACGGTAGTCCACCTTTTTGAGAGGGATTGTTCGTTGCAGCGACGCCATCAAAAAGTGATTGAGGAAGCTCCTGCACCAGGAATGACTGAGGAAATGCGAGAGGCGATGGGGTCTGCGGCTGTGAGAGCAGCTGAAGCCATCGGCTACAAAGGTGCGGGTACTGTGGAATTCATTGTCGATGCGTCGGACGGACTTAGGACCGATCGTTTCTGGTTCATGGAAATGAATACCAGGTTGCAGGTTGAACATCCGGTGACTGAGGCGGTTACCGATGTCGACCTTGTTGAATGGCAATTGCGTGTGGCGTTCGGTGAATCTCTGCCACAAAAGCAATCTGAATTGAAGATCAACGGACACGCTTTTGAAGCTCGGATTTACGCGGAAGATGTCCCAAAAGGTTTTCTTCCCGCCACCGGTCGACTGACCCATCTCACATTTCCAGAAATTGCGCGAACTGACAGTGGTGTTCGAGCAGGGGATTATATTAGCCCTTGGTATGATCCAATGATTGCAAAGCTAATTGTGCATGGTCCGTCGCGCGATGCCGCGCTGCGTCAACTTGAGACGGCATTGAGGAATACGGATATTGCCGGTACGACCACCAATATGTCGTTTCTAAGCCTTTTGGCGAAGCAGTCGGACTTTGCTGCTGGTAATGTGGATACTGGATTGATTGAACGCCATATTGAGCGTTTGGCAATGGAGCCCATAGCTGATTCAAAGACCCGTACGGTTGCGGCGCTTTGTGCGATGGGGATGTTAAGCTCACCAGAGACAAAGCCAAAGTCAAGCCTCGTCATGTGGTCACCGCTTACTCATTCGGTGTCTATGACCCACCAAAAGGAGATTTTTGAGGCCAGAGTTACCGTCTTCGGAACAGGTCGGTACGAGGTAGATCTTGGCAACGTTCAGCATAAGGTCTGCTTTGCACAGGATTCTTGGTGGGTTGATCAAACAAACGTAACGGCGCGGATGGTAAAATTCGGACAAGAACTGACTGTTTTTTGGGGAGGTGCATTTGTTTTTCACATCCTCGATCCTTTGAAGTGTGAGGAAGAGATTGATGTAGGCGGAAACGTAGTGTCGGCCCCTATGCCGGGGCTAGTGAAGTCTATATTGACGACAGTGGGTTGTAGGGTCGCAAAGGGTGATAAACTAGTAATACTCGAAGCAATGAAAATGGAGCATGCGTTGCTTGCGCCTCGCGATGGGCTCATCGAGTCGATTCTGACAAACGAAGGCGCGCAAGTCGAAGAAAAAAATGCTCTGATTGTCCTGGAAAACGTGGATGAGGACCTTGTAAAATGATAAAACTTCATCACATCCCATTTTCCAGGTCTTTTCGAATTCTCTGGTTGCTGGAAGAGATGAACTTGACTGCTGAATTGAGGATTTACTCGATCACAGATGGGTCATTAAGGAAGCCAGAGTTCAAAGCGATTTCGCCTTTTGGCCGCGTGCCTGCATTGGAAATTGATAGCATCACGATTCATGAAAGTGGTGCGATTGTTGAATATTTAACAGAGACACGGCCTGAATGTGGGCTTGGACGTCTGGTCGGTGATCCAGACCGGATTTCATATTTGGAATGGCTGGGTTTTGCGGAGACGCAGGCGAGCATTATCGCTTCCTTGAACATGCAGCATTTATTCATGGGGCCTGAAACTCCGGCATCGCCGGCGGTGCTGAAATTGGAAGCCGCGAGATTGGGTGCAACACTTAAGGCAATGAATTCTTCTCTTGATGGCCAGGATTGGTTGCTCCCATCCGGATTTTCGGCGGCCGACACCATGATGGGTTTTAACCTGTTTTCAGCATCTTATTTCGTCCATATAGATAAGTTTAAGAACGTGATAGCTTATATCGAACGTATCAAATCTCGCCCTGCATATATACGGGCCCGGGCGCTGGACGGCGAACAGAAATTCTATAACAAGAATTTCTATGAGGCTTTAGATGTCTGAATTTGTTGAGATTTTTGAAATGGGGCCTCGTGATGGCCTCCAGAATGAAAGAAATAATATCCCGACAGCAGATAAAATCTCCTTAGTGAATTGTTTGAGTAAGGCAGGTTTTAAGCGAATTGAAGTTGGCAGTTTTGTTAGCCCAAGATGGGTGCCTCAAATGGCAGATTCGGCGCAGGTATTAACAAATATTCAAAGGCAACCCGGCGTATCTTACACAGCACTGACCCCAAATATGCAGGGCTTTAACCGGGCGGTAATGGCACAAGCTGATGAAATCGCTATTTTCGGCTCGGCGTCGGAGGGCTTTTCGAAAGCCAATATTAACGCCACGATTGCGGAAAGTTTGGAACGGTTTGGACCAGTCATAGACGCCGCACGGAGTGTTAATCTACCTGTTCGGGGATACATCAGTTGCGTAACGGACTGTCCGTTCGACGGGCCTACTTCGCCAAAAAAAGTCGCGCAGGTTGCAGCTTATATGAAAAAAGCTGGATGTTATGAGATCAGTCTTGGTGATACAATCGGGCAGGGTACTCCCGAAAGTATTTTGGCGATGTTGACCGCAGTTCTAAACGAAGTTCCTGCAGATGAATTAGCTGGACATTATCATGACACCGCGGGTCGCGCTTTGATCAACATTGAAGCTTCATTACAAGTGGGGCTCCGTGTATTTGACGCTGCGGTTGGTGGTCTTGGAGGATGTCCTTATGCACCTGGTGCCGCCGGTAATGTTGCGACCGAAGCTGTAAACGACTGGCTAGTACAAAGAGGCTATCTGACTGGTTTAAAACCCACTATTTTGGAAACCGCTGCCGGCATGGCACGCGATATGCGCAGCAAATAACAGTGAGAGCTTGCAATGTTTAAAACTCTACTTCTCGAGAAAGACGATCGCGGAGTTGCAACACTGAGGCTTAATCGTCCTGAAAAGCACAACGCAATGTCTGGCGAGATGCTATCTGAATTGATTGAGGCATCGAGGCAAATTTCTAAAGACCCGTCTACAAGAGTTGTGATTCTGACCGGAGTTGGGAAGTCTTTTTGCGCTGGGGGTGATTTGGCTTGGATGCGTGCACAACGAAAAATGGAACCTGCGTTGCGGATCCGTGAGGCACGAAAATTAGCTGAAATGCTGCAGGCTTTAAATTCATTACCACAACCGTTAATTGGTAAGATCCAGGGGAATGCCTTTGGGGGTGGAGTAGGCATGGCGTGCGTCTGCGATGTGGCCATTGGTTTTGATGGCTTGAAGATGGGCCTTACTGAAACGCGTTTGGGTCTCATTCCAGCCACGATTGGACCTTACGTTGTTTCCCGAATGGGGGAAGCAAAAGCACGCAGGGTGTTCATGTCAGCGCGAATATTTGATGCAGCCGAGGCCGTGCGTCTCAACTTACTGGCGGACTCGGTGACGGCATCGGCACTGGATGACGCTATAGAAAACGAAGTGGAACCCTACCTCTCCTGCGCGCCGCGAGCGGTAGCCCGTGCTAAGTCTCTGATCCGGTATCTCGGAACTCCAATTGATGACGCAGTTGTGGACCACACGATCAACGAATTGGTTGCTTGCTGGCAAGATGAGGAGTCTGAGGAAGGTACCCGGGCGTTCTTTGAAAAGCGCATGCCCACCTGGGCGCAAACGGACGTCTGAACGATAATTAATAGCAGACCGATTGGCGCTTTTTAAGTGTACAAGAACATCGCTGGCGCTCGTGGATCAGTGTTCAATGCATCTGTTGCATGATGGTCGGTTAGAGGAATCATTTAGAGCGGTCTGTTGAAATTGGCTAGTATCCTGAGAAATTGAGGGTCGACCTATTGCCGCATGGTTTCGCCTATCGACTTTATATATCTGTTTCTAATAGATAAAATATTCGAAATTCAATAATTGAATGTGTTAAGGGTCTGTTGACCCCGCACATGGCGGCGGGTAAACCCCGACTAGATTTTACAGCCATTTGACTGCGAGCACATTGCGCGCGTGAAAGGAGCTACCTGTGGAAGAGATGCTCAGGGAATATTTCCCAATTATCATCTTCTTGGCCGTTGCCATAGGGCTTGGCCTTGTATTTATATTAGCCGCCGTCGTTCTCGCCGTTCGCAACCCTGACCCGGAAAAGGTGAGTGCTTATGAGTGTGGCTTCAATGCTTTTGACGATGCCCGAATGAAATTTGATGTCCGCTTTTATTTAGTATCAATTCTTTTCATTATTTTTGATTTGGAAATTGCCTTTTTGTTCCCGTGGGCCGTGGCTTTTAAAGACGTTAGTACTGTCGGCTTTTGGTCGATGATGATTTTTTTAGGCGTGCTGACTATCGGCTTTGCTTATGAGTGGAAGAAAGGGGCGCTGGAATGGGAGTGATGACTGGAGCCAACACAGCTGGGGTAGATCGAGAAGTTTCAACACAATCGTTGAATGCCGAGTTGCAAGACAAAGGGTTTCTTTTGACTACGGCAGAAGACCTAATTAATTGGGGCCGAACGGGATCCCTGCATTGGATGACGTTTGGGCTGGCTTGTTGTGCTGTTGAGATGATCCACACATCAATGCCGCGCTATGATTTGGAACGCTTTGGGACGGCGCCTCGCGCCTCACCACGTCAGTCGGATGTCATGATTGTTGCGGGCACGCTCACCAACAAGATGGCTCCAGCGCTACGCAAAGTTTACGATCAAATGCCAGAGCCGCGCTACGTAATTTCGATGGGTTCGTGCGCTAACGGGGGTGGCTATTACCACTATTCGTATAGTGTGGTGCGCGGTTGTGATCGTATTGTACCAGTCGATATTTATGTGCCGGGCTGTCCGCCCACTGCTGAAGCGCTGATGTACGGTGTTATGCAATTGCAACGCAAAATTCGCCGCACGGGGACAATTGAAAGATGAACGAAGCACTTGACGAGTTGGGTTCGCACATCGAAGTAAAACGCCCTGATTGCGTCCTAGGCTGGAATATCAGTTTTGGCGAGCTGAATATAGATGTGGCCCCAGCTAACATCGCTGGCTTGATTGATTTTTTAAAGGCCGATCCGAATTGCAAGTTCGCAACTTTAGTTGACATCACAGCCGTAGATCATCCAGATCGATCGAAGCGATTTACGGTCGTGTATCATTTGCTGTCTATGTACCAAAATGCTCGCGTCCGCTTACGCGTGGCCATTCGTGAGGATGAAACGCTGCCCACAATCACATCGACGCATCCTTGTGCAAATTGGCCAGAGCGTGAAACCTTTGATATGTTTGGGATAATATTTTCAGACCACCCTGATCTACGTCGTTTGCTCACAGACTATGGTTTTCGAGGGCATCCGCTGAGAAAAGACTTTCCAACCACTGGTTACACCGAAGTTCGGTACGACGAGGTGCAAAAGCGCGTCGTTTACGAACCAGTGCGACTTACGCAAGACTATCGTCAATTTGATTTTATGTCGCCGTGGGAGGGGGCTGAATACATTCTTCCTGGTGACGAAAAGGGAGAGGCCAAATGATGGATGGTTCAAGGTATGATGACGGCAGCTCCGACGTGCTGGCAGGTGAGCAAAAAATTCGCAATTTTAACATCAACTTCGGTCCTCAACACCCTGCCGCACACGGCGTTTTGCGTCTAGTTCTGGAGCTAGATGGTGAAATTGTTGAACGCTGTGATCCACACGTAGGATTGCTGCACCGTGGCACAGAAAAGTTGATGGAGAGCCGCACGTATTTGCAAAACCTGCCTTACCTCGACCGTCTTGATTATGTGGCGCCGATGAATCAAGAGCACGCTTACTGCATGGCAATCGAAAAACTGACGGGAACCGAGGTTCCGAGACGCGGGCAACTGATCCGGGTTCTCTACAGTGAGATTGGTAGGGTTCTAAATCATCTGATGAATGTCTGCTCTCAGGCAATGGATGTCGGAGCGCTGACGCCAAATCTTTGGGGATTTGAAGAACGCGAAAAGCTCATGATTTTTTATGAAAGAGCTTGTGGTGCGCGCCTACATGCGAATTACTTCCGACCGGGCGGTGTGCACCAAGACATTCCCGACGCGCTGCTTGATGATATAGAAGAATGGGCCCTCGGCTTCCCAAACGTACTAGAAGATATCGAGACTTTGCTGACCGAAAACCGTGTTTTTAAACAGCGGAACGTTGATATTTGTGTTGTTGACGTTGATACAGCGCTCGAACACGGTTACTCGGGAGTTATGCTACGCTCTGCTGGGTTAGCTTGGGATTTGCGGCGTTCGCAACCGTACGAATGTTACGATGAATTTGATTTTAAGATCCCGGTAGGAAAAAATGGCTGCTGCTACGATCGTTATTTGATGCGTTTGGCAGAAATGCGGGAGTCAACGTCGATAATTCGGCAGGCAATCTTAAAGCTTCGTGATGCAACGGGGGACGTTATGGCGCGCGGCAAGCTGAGCCCGCCAAAGCGTGGCGAGATGAAAACCTCGATGGAAGCCCTGATCCACCATTTTAAACTTTACACTGAAGGCTTCCACGTGCCGGAGGGAGAAGTTTATGCCGCTGTAGAGGCGCCAAAGGGTGAGTTTGGAGTGTACATCGTCGGCGATGGCTCTAACAAACCGTATCGGTGTAAGATGCGAGCACCGGGCTACATGCACCTGCAATCGCTTGACCACATCACTACCGGACACCAACTGGCAGATGTGGCCGCAATCATTGGTACGATCGACATCGTGTTTGGGGAGATTGACCGCTAATGTTGCGCCGCCTTTACCATCAACAACCTGAATGCTTCGAGTTTACCCCTGCCAATCTAGAGTGGGCTGAGGGGCAAGTTACTAAATACCCAGAGGGTCGTCAGGCTAGTGCCGTCATTCCCTTGCTGTGGAGGGCTCAGGAGCAGGAAGGCTGGCTGAGTAAGCCGGCGCTTGAATATGTGGCCGATATGTTGGACATGGCGTATATTCGGGTGCTCGAAGTGGCATCGTTTTACTTCATGTTTCAGATGCAACCGGTTGGTAGTGTGGCACACATTCAAATCTGCGGTACACTTAGCTGTATGATTTGTGGCGCTGAAGACTTGATTGCGGTTTGCAAGGAAAAGATTTCTGCAAGTCCCCATACGCTGAGCGATGATGGAAAATTTAGTTGGGAAGAGGTGGAATGTTTGGGCGCTTGTACAAATGCCCCGATGGCGCAGGTCGGGAAAGATTATTACGAGGACTTGTCAGCGTCAAATCTAGCTGAGCTGTTGGACGAACTGGCGGCAGGTAAAGTACCGACGCCAGGTCCACAAAATGGTCGCTACGCTTCGGAGCCACTTTCGGGTCTTACCAGTTTGAAAGAGTATGATAGCGGCCGAACAAAATTTAACGCATCTGTTCAAATGGCTACCGATGTTGGCGACACGATTAAGCGGATTGATGGCTCAGAAGTTCCAATGTCCACGCCGTGGGTCGACAAAGATGGGATCGTTGCTGGACGCCAAACTGGTGCAGAGCCGCCGGCTCTATCACCTAATCCGAGGCCTGCTGTGAAGCAAGCGGAGGACGCAAAAATTAAAGAAAAGCAGGAAAAAAGAGAAGCCGATGCGCCGTCTCAGGAACTGGCGAAAACGGACTTAAATGCCACATCATCGTCTGATGACGTAGATGACTTGAAACAACTCAAAGGTGTCGGGCCGGCACTTGAGAAAAAACTTCATGATGTTGGTGTTACTAGCTTTGCACAAATTGCTGCTTGGACTGCTGAGGACATCGCTGCAATGGACGACAAACTCTCGTTTAAGGGGCGTATCGAACGTGATGACTGGCTCAAGCAAGCGCGTGCGCTAGCGGAGGGTCAAGACACAGATTTTTCCAAGCTTACCGGTAAGAGTGAAGCGCACAGGGATTAAAACATGAATACAGAGCAACAGGATCATTTGCTGGCAAGAAAAGCGCGAGTCATAGCCCTTATTATTGCTGGAACGATCGTGTTTTGGATTGTTGCTCAGTTGATTGCAAAACAGGTGGGGTTGCCAGGACGTTATGCGTTTCTCTTCGACTTTGCCGCAATTGCCGCGCTGATTTGGGCGCTGGTGAACATCTATCAAATCTGGCGCGCTCGTCAGACCAACGAAGGGTAGCGGGATGCTAAAAGATCAGGACCGTATCTTTACGAATTTATATGGCATGCATGATCGGTCGTTGAAAGGCGCGAAAGCACGTGGCCATTGGGATGACACAGCGAAGATCATCCAGCAGGGTCGTGACGCGATCGTAGACCAAATGAAGTCGTCCGGTTTGCGAGGGCGTGGAGGTGCAGGGTTCCCGACTGGTTTGAAATGGTCGTTTATGCCGAAGGAAAGCGACGGTCGACCGGCTTACTTAGTGATCAACGCAGACGAATCTGAGCCTGGCACTTGTAAAGACCGTGAGATTATGCGGCATGATCCCCATACGCTGATCGAAGGAGCACTGATCGCGTCTTTCGCGATGGGAGCGCATACTTCGTACATATATATTCGTGGCGAATACATTCGAGAGAGAGAGGCGCTACAGGCGGCGATTGACGAGGCCTATGATGCTGGTTTGTTAGGGAAAAATGCCGCCGGCTCAAATTGGGATTTTGATCTATTTTTGCATCACGGTGCTGGAGCGTACATTTGTGGTGAGGAAACTGCGCTACTGGAGAGCCTTGAAGGAAAAAAGGGCATGCCGCGTATGAAGCCGCCGTTCCCGGCTGGGTCTGGGCTGTATGGCTGTCCAACGACTGTCAATAATGTTGAATCAATTGCTGTTGTTCCCACTGTTTTGCGTCGTGGTCCAGAATGGTTCGCTGGGTTCGGCCGCCCCAATAACGCAGGGACCAAGATTTTTGGAATTTCGGGTCATGTCAACAATCCTTGTGTGGTTGAGGAAGAGATGTCGATTAGCTTTGAGGAATTGATTGAAAAACACTGTGGGGGAATTCGTGGAGGATGGGAGAACCTTCTTGCAGTCATTCCGGGCGGTTCGTCAGTTCCTTGCGTTCGTGGTGAAAACATGCGCGAAGCGATAATGGATTTTGATGCTCTTCGCGAAGTCGGGTCGTCGTTGGGTACAGCAGCTGTGATTGTTATGGATAGGAGCGTCGATCCGATAAAAGCTATTTGGCGGCTGTCGAAATTTTACAAACATGAAAGTTGCGGTCAGTGCACACCGTGCCGCGAGGGGACTGGCTGGATGATGCGTGTCATGGATCGTCTGGTCAAAGGTGAGGCAGAACTGGAAGAGATTGATATGCTGTTTGATGTGACTAAGCAGGTCGAAGGCCATACAATTTGCGCTCTAGGTGACGCAGCTGCATGGCCTATTCAAGGATTGATCCGTAATTTTCGCGAAGAAATCGAAGATCGTGTCAAGGCTCAAAAATCGGGCCGTTTGGGCGCAATGGCCGCGGAGTGAATTTGATGACTGCGAAGTTCTCCTTTTTGTCGAGAATGCCTGTCAAGGGAGGCATCGTGTGCCTGCTATCTGTCGGTTTAGTCCTGTCAGCTTGTGATCGACGCCGAAAAGATGTCGTCTCATTTGACGGGTTATATTTTAACTCCCGAGCGGTCAGGGTGTCTAAGGAAGAACGCGAGCATTTCACGGTCGAAGTGCGAAAGGCTAACCAAAGCCTTGCTGGGGCACGAGAAGCCGGCCGCCACTCCGGCATCTCCTACTGTATCAAACAATATGGTACGTCGACAATTGACTGGGTGGTGGGGCCGGACGAAGAAACTCTCATTCCGGTGGATGATCAGATCCGGCTGGAAGGATACTGTCGTCCATGACGCGTAGGGGCACATATTGCGGCTTTTATTGGCCTTCTGAGAAAGAGCCTCCATTCTTTTGCGTGGGCAGACAGTTTGTCAGCCAGCCAGCAGAGAGGTTTTCATGAAATCAACTGCGATTTCTGCTCTACTATCGGCCGTTGTGTTGGCTGGTGCCGGCGTTGCTGCGGCAAAGCCTCCTCTGCGTGATGTGAGCGACATTGACGACCAGGTCTACTATATTCTCGTGGCATACGTGATTTCGGAAGAATGTAGTGTCATTGATGCACGTAAGATCAAGGGCGTCACTAGGCTCTGGTCGCTTGGCCGTCAGGCGCAGGCGTTGGGGTACAGTGAAGCTGAGATCAAGGCCTACATCCGCTCCGATGAAGAGAAGGCGCGTATGCGGAAACGCGGCGAAGCCTACATGAAAGTCAAAGGCGTCAGCCATGACGAACCGGAATCCTTCTGCGAGCTTGGGCACGCGGAAATCGAACGTAACAGCGCGATCGGCGTATATTTGAGGGCGAAGTGAGTCATGTCTGACCTACGCAAGATCATCATCGATGAAAATGAGGTTGAGGTTGATGGGGCAATGACCCTAATTCAAGCCTGTGAACAAGCGGGGGTTGAGATCCCTCGGTTCTGTTATCACGAACGACTTTCTATAGCTGGAAATTGTCGTATGTGCCTTGTTGAAGTTGTGGGCGGTCCTCCCAAGCCTGCTGCGTCTTGCGCAATGCAGGTACGTGATTTGCGCCCCGGTCCCGAAGGGCAGGCCCCGGTCGTAAAAACTAACTCGCCGATGGTCAAAAAAGCGCGTGAGGGTGTTATGGAGTTCATGCTCATTAACCACCCTCTGGATTGCCCCATTTGTGATCAGGGTGGCGAATGCGATCTGCAGGATCAGGCTGTGGCCTACGGAGTTTCCGGCAGCCGGTTCAAAGAGGCGAAGCGCGCGGTGGACGATCTAGACCTTGGTCCGCTTGTTTCGACTACGATGACGCGCTGCATTTCTTGTACACGCTGTGTGCGTTTTACAAGCGAAGTGGCTGGGATCACTCAAATGGGTCAAACGGGTCGTGGCGAAGATGCTGAGATTACCAGTTACTTGAACCAAACTTTAGACTCCAATCTTCAAGGTAACATCATTGATCTGTGTCCTGTTGGTGCGTTGACTTCCAAGCCCTATGCGTTCTCGGCAAGACCTTGGGAACTTACGAAAACAGAGACAATAGATGTCATGGATGCTTTGGGATCCAATATTCGCGTAGACACCAAGGGCCGAGAGGTCATGCGGATATTACCAAGGAACCATGATGGGGTTAACGAAGAATGGATAAGTGATAAAACACGCTTCGTTTGGGATGGCCTGCGCCGCCAGCGTTTGGATAAGCCGTACATGCGGGTGAATGGCAAGCTGGAGCCCGTGTCTTGGGGTGAGGCCTTGAATGCAACCGCATCAGCACTCATCGGCCAGAAAGTAGCTGGTCTCGTGGGCGATCTTGCGCCAGTTGAGGCAGTTTTTGCCCTAAAACAAATTATCGATGGGCTTGAAGGCAATATAGAATGTCGGACTAATGGGGCCGTGCTGCCAGCCAATAACCGCTCGGCCTATGTCGGTAACGCGTCGATTGAGGATATCGACAATGCGCAGGCAATCATTTTGATTGGCACGAACCCACGAGATGAAGCGCCAGTGTTGAATGCGCGCATCCGTAAGGCTTGGACTAAGGGCGCTGAGGTGACTGTTATCGGTCGCAAGGGACTTGATCTTACCTATGATTATAATTTTGCAGGGCCCGGTCGCATTCCGCTTAATAAAATGGTGCGTACGGCGAAACCTAAGAATGACGCAATTGTCATTGTAGGGCAGGGAGCAATTTGCGAAGGAGACGGCGCTGCCGTATTGGGGCAAGCAATGGCGCTAGCGGACGCGCTTGGAGGCAAGATGATGGTCCTGCACACGGCGGCAAGTCGTGTGGGTGCGTTGGATGTTGGTGCTGTTACTGAAGGAGGCATTGATGCTGCGCTGAGCGGAGCTGAGGTAGTATTTAACTTAGGTGCTGATGAAGTCGACATTGCCGCCGGACCTTTCGTCATTTACCAAGGCAGCCATGGGGATCGTGGAGCGCATCGTGCCGATGTGATTTTGCCTGCGTCAGCTTACACGGAAGAAAACGGTCTGTTCGTAAACACTGAGGGTCGCCCACAACTGTCGATGCGGGCTGGATATGCGCCGGGTGAGGCGAAAGATAGCTGGGCCATTTTGCGAGCGTTAAGCGCAGAACTGGGTACTCCGCTTGGTTACAATTCTCTGGCGCAACTTCGCAACATACTCGTTCATGAAGTGCCTCATTTGGCTCAAATTGATAAAGTTGTGGAAAACGAATGGTTGCCACTGCCCGCACGCAGACTTGAAAAAGGCCGTTTTAAAGTTGCAGTGGATGATTTTTATCTTTCCAACCCGATTGCACGAGCAAGCGAACTGATGGCCGAATTGTCAGCCGCCGCTAAGGCAAGGTTTGTGCAAAAGAAAATTGCGGCGGAGTGATTAAATAAAATGGACCAACGCACCTCTTACCCTCTTGTAAGCCTAGCTTTTTGTGCCGCTTTGTCAGCATGCACTACGGCGCGGGAGGAACAGGTTATGCGTGATGGAATAGTTTTTGAGCCTGTCTATCAAAGCGTCGATACACGTCTGTTAGAAGGTGATCTGGTCAACTTTCTCGTTTTCATGACGGGCGCGCGAAACGATCAAGATGTACACCAATACGCCGAGTGCGCGGCAGCACAGTATGCGCTAATTCGAGGCTTTGGTTTTGCGCGTCACTTGCGCACAACTGTCAATTTTCAGGGTGGTATCTGGAGTGGGGATGCGGTTTACACCATTTCGGCTGCCTTACCACGCGGTTCGAAGACGATTGACGCTGAGGTCATTGTTTCAAGCTGCAAAGATAACAGAATACCGACGGTGTGAGGACCTATGACTGAATACTTTTCTACCACTTACCTAGGGATATTTCTGCTCACGTTGGGGCAAGTTCTGTTGGTCGTAGTGCCCTTGCTTCTTGCGCTGGCTTTTTTGCTTTACGCGGATCGCAAGATATGGGCCGCTGTACAACTACGCCGAGGCCCCAATGTCGTGGGGACATTTGGATTACTGCAGTCATTTGCTGATTTCATAAAGTATATCGTCAAAGAAATTGTTTATCCTGCAGGGGCAGACAAATTTGTTTTCCTCCTAGCGCCAATGATCAGTCTGGTAATGGCCACGATCGCATGGGCGGTCATCCCGTTCAATGACGGCTGGGTCGTGTCAGATATCAATGTAGCGATCCTTTACGTCTTTGCCGTTTCTTCGCTTGAGGTCTACGGGGTGATCATGGGTGGTTGGGCATCAAATTCCAAGTATCCTTTTTTGGGATCATTGCGCTCTGCCGCACAGATGATTTCGTATGAGGTATCTCTAGGACTGATCATAATCGGCGTGATCATAACCACAGGGTCGATGAACTTTGGAGACATAGTGCGAGCTCAGGACGGTGCGTACGGTGTTTTTTCATGGTATTGGTTGCCGCACTTTCCAATGTTTTTCTTATTCTTGATCTCTGCCATGGCTGAAACAAACCGTCCGCCGTTTGATCTTCCTGAAGCGGAGTCGGAACTCGTGGCCGGATATCAGGTAGAGTATAGTTCGACCCCCTTCCTGCTATTTATGATTGGTGAGTATGTTGCCATTGTTTTGATGTGCGCGCTGGTGTCGGTTATTTTTTTAGGTGGTTGGCTTTCACCAATCCCAGGTTTGCCGGACGGGCTTCTCTGGATGTTAGGTAAAATTTGCCTTGTGTTTTTTGTGTTCTCGATGGTCAAGGCCATCGCACCGCGCTACCGATACGACCAGCTAATGCGGGTTGGCTGGAAAGTGTTTCTGCCAATGTCGCTTGCTTGGGTTGTTATTGTAGCGTTCTTCGCGAAATTCGAACTTTTCGGCGGCGCTTATGCACGCTGGGCAATTGGAGGTTGAGATGACCGCAATCGATTATAAGCGCGCCGCGAGTTACTTTTTACTGAAAGATTTCGTACTGGGTTTTAAATTAGGTATGAAATATTTTTTCAAACCAAAAGCTACGATAAATTACCCGCATGAGAAGGGCCCGCTGTCGCCACGTTTCCGTGGTGAGCACGTACTGCGGCGTTATCCTAATGGGGAAGAACGATGCATTGCTTGCAAGCTATGCGAAGCAATCTGTCCCGCGCAGGCAATCACTATTGATGCAGAGCCGCGTGAAGACGGCAGCCGCCGCACGACACGCTATGACATTGATATGACCAAGTGCATTTACTGTGGGTTCTGTCAGGAAGCTTGCCCTGTGGATGCAGTAGTTGAGGGACCGAACTTCGAGTTTGCCACGGAAACACGTGAAGAATTATTTTATGATAAGGCAAAATTACTTGCCAATGGTGATCGTTGGGAAGCAGAGATCGCTCGCAACATTGCGTTGGATGCGCCCTACAGATGACAGATTCAAAGAACCCATTCGAAACGATGTTTGCGCAATATCAGGAAATGGCTAAGGCCATGAATCCCGCCCTAGAGTCGTTCACCCCAAAAGGGTTTGAGGCGTTGTGGCCGACTATGCCCAAGGACGTTATGGAGATGTTCTTTGGCAATACTATCAATTCAAATGGGCTTGATGCTAAAACTCGGCTTTTGCTTACTTTGGCAGCACTAACTGTTCTCGGTGCGCAGGCTGATGCTCAAATTCGCCTCACGGTTCGCCATCTTATGGAAGCTGGGGCGACGAGACAGGAAATTGTGGAATGCATCGGACAAATGTCGATGTTCGCAGGTATTCCTGCAAGTACTCGCGCCATGGATCTTGCGCAGGAAATTTTAGCGGAAAAAAAGGGAAGTGACACATGACCATCACAGCAATTGCATTCTACCTGTTTGCGATCTGTGTGATTGCAGGCGGTTTTTTTACTGTAATCAGCCGCAATCCAGTACATTCGGTGCTCTGGTTGATATTGGCGTTTTTGAGCTCGGCAGGCCTTTTCGTTCTGCTTGGCGCGGAGTTTGTCGCCATGTTACTTATCATTGTCTATGTTGGGGCCGTCGCAGTCTTGTTCTTATTCGTTGTGATGATGCTGGATGTAGACTTTGCCGAACTGAAGGCGGAGATGGCGCAATACATGCCACTGGCTCTGCTAATAGGTGTTGTATTGTTGATGCAACTAGGAATAGCGTTCGGTGCCTGGGAAGTGTCTGAACAGGCTCAGGCACTGCGTGGTGCTGTCACACCCACTGATATGCACAATACTGAGGCGCTGGGCGTAATCCTGTATGATCAGTACTTTCTGCTGTTCCAGCTAGCGGGTTTGATTTTATTGGTGGCCATGATTGGCGCAATCGTTCTGACCCTGCGGCATCGCAAGGATATTAAGCGTCAAAATGTGTTGGCACAAATGTGGCGTGATCCAGCCGACTCGATGGAATTAAGAGACATAAAACCAGGACAGGGCCTCTGAGCACAGACTGGGAAAAAAAGAACCGAGGGACCGAAAATGATTGGCTTGGAACACTACTTAGGCGTGGCAGCGACGTTATTCGTAATTGGCATTTTTGGCCTATTTTTGAACCGGAAGAATGTCATCATACTGCTTATGTCGATTGAGCTGATATTGTTGGCTGTAAATATTAATCTAGTGGCATTTTCCAGTTTTCTTGGGGATCTGGTGGGACAAGTTTTCACATTGTTCGTACTGACCGTGGCCGCGGCAGAGGCAGCCATTGGTCTTGCAATCCTCGTGTCATTCTTCCGAAACCGCGGCACAATCGCGGTTGAAGATGTCAATGTGATGAAAGGCTAGGCGACGATGGAAAAAATCATCCTGTTCGCGCCACTTCTAGGTAGCTTAATCAGTGGTTTTGGTTGGCGCTTCATCGGGGAGAAAGGCGCGCAAAATGTAACCACAGGTCTTTTGTTCCTGGCGTGTTTGCTGAGCTGGATAGTGTTTTTGGGCCATAACGGCATTATGCAGCAGATACACATTCTTGAGTTCGTTCAATCGGGAACGCTGGATGCAGCGTGGTCCATCCGTTTGGATCGTTTAACGGCAATTATGCTAATAGTTGTGACCACAGTGTCAGCGTTGGTGCATCTTTATTCCATTGGCTACATGGCGCACGATGAAGCTTGGGGTGATGGCGAACACTACAAAGCGCGCTTCTTCGCATATCTGTCGTTTTTCACCTTCGCCATGCTGGCCCTCGTGACTGCTGACGATTTAGTTCAGATGTTTTTTGGCTGGGAAGGGGTGGGCGTCGCTTCATACCTATTGATAGGCTTTTATTACAAAAAACCCTCAGCCAATGCAGCAGCGATCAAAGCTTTCGTAGTCAATCGTATAGGGGATTTTGGCTTCGTGCTGGGCATTTGTGGCATCTATTTGATGACCGACAGCATTAAGTTTGAGGATATTTTTGCTGCAGCTCCAGCATTGGCGGAAACGCAGTTGGAATTCCTGTGGCGTGAATGGAACGCAGCCAACCTGCTGGCGGTCCTCCTGTTTATTGGAGCAATGGGTAAGTCAGCGCAGCTATTTCTGCACACTTGGCTGCCCGATGCGATGGAAGGCCCAACGCCTGTTTCAGCGTTGATCCACGCTGCGACAATGGTGACGGCGGGCGTATTTCTCGTGTGTCGTATGTCACCGTTGATGGAGTACGCACCCGAAGCTATGGCATTCGTTACCTTCCTTGGTGCTTCTACCGCGTTCTTTGCCGCGACCGTGGGGTTGGTACAAAACGACATCAAGCGTGTGATTGCTTATTCCACGTGTTCGCAGTTGGGCTACATGTTTGTTGCAGCTGGTGTTGGCGTCTATTCGGCCGCCATGTTCCACCTGTTCACGCACGCATTCTTCAAGGCGATGCTGTTTCTTGGTGCTGGTTCTGTGATCCACGCAATGCACCATGAACAAGACATGCGGAACTATGGTGGTTTGCGTAAGAAAATTCCATACACGTATTGGGCGATGATGATAGGTACCCTTGCCATCACCGGAGTTGGCATTCCGCTCACTACTATTGGTTTTGCAGGGTTTTTGTCCAAAGATGCAATAATTGAAAGTGCATTTGCTGGCACAGCGGGCGGCTATGCATTTTGGATGCTTGTTATTGCAGCATTATGTACGAGTTTTTATAGTTGGCGACTGATGTTCATGACATTCTTCGGTACGCCGCGCGGCAACAAGAATACCCACGAACACGCCCATGAAAGCCCTATGACTATGCTAATTCCACTTGGCGCTCTCGCGATGGGATCCGTATTTTCTGGGATGATTTGGTATGGTCAGTTCTTTGGTGATCATCACCAGGTAAATGCATTTTTTGGGATAGAGGCGCATGAGGAACAGTCAAAAGAAGGTCATGGTGATAGCCACTCCGCAGTGGAAGCGGATCACGGCGAAATTGCGGGCGATGCGAATGAGCAACGCAATGATCATACTGCTAAGGTTGAAGAGCACCATGGGTCAGGTGATGCGCACGAAGCGGCGCACGACGATCCCAAGCATGCGGTTGTTATGGCCGTTCATCATGGTACGGCACCGATAGGTGCTATTTTTCATAATCCGAAAAATCACGTAATGGATGAAGCGCATCATGCTCCGAATTGGGTTAAGGTTAGCCCATTTGTCGCAATGGTGTCTGGCCTAATAATTGCGCTTTGGTTCTATGTCTGGAACCCGTCAATGCCTGCCAGAGTCGCTGAGAGCCAACGGCCACTATATCTATTCCTGTTAAATAAGTGGTACTTTGACGAAATTTACGACCTCCTCTTTGTTCGACCAGCATCAGCCCTTGGTCGACTTTTATGGAAGCGTGGCGATGGTGACGTAATTGATGGTTCGCTTAACGGTGTAGCGATGGGTCTTGTTCCGTGGATTACCCGGCTAGCAGGCCGCGCGCAATCTGGTTACATCTTCACCTACGCCTTTGCCATGGTTGTTGGCCTTGTAGTGTTGATCACATGGATCACGCTCAACGGAGGAGCGCAGTTATGAACGATAGCCTGCTTTCTCTTGTGACGTTCATTCCAGCACTAGCCGCTGCGATACTTGCAATATTTTTGCGCGGCGAGGAAGCCGCCGCCCAACGTAATGCAAAGTGGGTGGCGCTAGTCGCGACGGTCATCACCTTTTTAGTGTCTCTTTTCGTGCTCGCTGGGTTCGACCCACTGAATACGGACATGCAGTTTGTTGAAGAGCGTGACTGGTTATTGGGTCTTAAATACAAGCTCGGGGTCGATGGGATTTCGGTTCTATTTGTAATGCTGACAACATTCATGATGCCATTGGTGATTTGGGCAAGTTGGGATGTGAAAATACGCGTCAAAGAATACATGATTGCTTTCCTTCTTTTGGAAACGCTGATGCTGGGCGTATTCATGGCGTTAGATTTAGTGCTATTTTACCTGTTTTTTGAGGCGGGGCTCATTCCAATGTTCTTGATAATTGGAATTTGGGGTGGAAAAGAGAGAATTTATGCGTCGTTTAAATTTTTCCTCTACACGTTTCTCGGGTCGGTACTGATGTTAGTTGCCATGATCGGCATGTTTGTCGATGCAGGCACAACCGACATTCCAATTTTGATGAAGCATACATTCGCATCCGAAACGCTGTCGATATTGGGCGTACAAGTGCTTGGTGGTATGCAGACGCTCATGTTTTTGGCCTTCTTTGCTAGTTTTGCGGTCAAAATGCCTATGTGGCCAGTACATACTTGGCTACCTGACGCTCACGTTCAGGCGCCTACAGCGGGTTCAGTCGTTCTTGCAGCGATCCTTCTTAAGATGGGCGGTTACGGTTTTCTGCGTTTTAGCTTGCCAATGTTTCCGATCGGCACTGATATATTGACGCCCGTTGTGATGTGGATGTCAGCAATCGCGATCATCTACACGTCGCTTGTAGCCTTAGTACAGGAAGACATGAAGAAGTTGATCGCTTACTCGTCCGTTGCTCACATGGGTTATGTGACGATGGGTATCTTTGCGGCGAACCAACAAGGTATCGATGGGGCGATCTTCCAGATGCTAAGCCATGGCTTTATTTCCGGTGCCCTCTTTCTTTGCGTTGGCGTAATATATGACCGGATGCACACCAGAGAAATTGATGCCTACGGCGGCCTAGTTAATCGTATGCCAGCTTATGCATTGATCTTTATGTTTTTTACCATGGCGAACGTTGGGTTGCCTGGTACGTCGGGTTTCATTGGCGAGTTTTTGGTTTTGGTTGGTGTGTTTCAGGCCAATACTTGGGTTGCTTTGGTGGCGGCTTCAGGGGTGATCCTTTCAGCTGCCTATGCACTGTGGCTGTATCGGCGCGTGGTGTTTGGGCAGTTGATCAAAGAAAGCCTTAAAACCATTAAGGATATGTCTGCGCGAGAAAAGTGGATATTCTCCCCGCTAGTGGCCATGACACTAATCTTGGGAGTGTATCCCTCACTGGTTACTGACATCATCGGTCCCTCTGTTGAACATCTGATTTCTAACTATGAAACTGCTCTGGTTCAGACCCCTTTGGTCCTCCAGATGGCATCGCATTAAGGAGAGCTTGAGATATGATCCAGGCTGATCTGAATATCATTCTGCCAGAAATTTTACTGTCCATATACGCAATGGTTGCGTTGCTCGCGGCGGTATACGGTGGAAAGGACAAGCTTGCTCCAATGTTGACGTGGGTTACGGCCAGCGTATTTGTGCTGTTGGGGGCCTTGATCGGTATGGCAAACGGCGACGAACATGCAGCCTTTGGCGGGATGTTCCACGATGATGGATTTTCACGTTTTGCAAAAGTCGCCATTCTTCTATCGGCTGCTGCGGTTTTGGTAATGGGGCAAGATTATATGAGTCGCCGCAATATGCTTAGGTTTGAGTATCCGATACTCATTTCCCTAGCGACTGTGGGTATGATGGTGATGGTGTCCGCTGGTGATCTCATGGTTTTATACATGGGCCTCGAACTTCAATCGTTGTCGCTTTACGTTGTTGCTTCGATCCGGCGTGACAGCTTAAAATCAACCGAGGCTGGTCTGAAATACTTCGTTTTGGGCGGCTTGAGCTCTGGTCTACTGCTTTATGGAGCTTCGTTGGTTTATGGTTTTGCTGGAACAACAAATTTTGCAGGGATTATTGAGGCAGCTGGACACGGGCAAACGCCGCTTGGGCTAATGTTTGGACTGACCTTCGTTACCGCTGGCCTAGCATTTAAAGTTTCAGCAGTGCCGTTCCATATGTGGACGCCGGATGTATATGAAGGAGCGCCGACTCCGGTAACAGCGTTCTTCGCTACGGCGCCAAAACTAGCAGCGATGGGTTTATTGGCACGCGTCCTGCACGACGCCTTTGGCGGCGTGGTTAACGATTGGCAACAGATCATTGCTTTACTGTCCGTAATGTCCATGTTTCTTGGGGCCATTGCTGCAATTGGTCAGCGCAACATCAAACGACTGATGGCTTACTCGTCAATCGCGCATATGGGCTTTGCTCTCATGGGATTAGCTGCGGGTACCGCGTTTGGCGTTCAGGCAATGCTGATCTACATGTCGATCTATTTGACCATGAACATTGGAGCGTTTGCTTTCATCCTCTCGATGGAGAAAGATGGTCAGCCGGTAACGGATATAACGTCGCTGAATATGTACTCGAAGCAAAATTCAAGTAAAGCTCTGGCGATGTTAGTGCTGTTATTTTCGCTTGCTGGGGTGCCCCCGTTGGTTGGATTTTTTGGAAAGTTTTATGTTTTGCGCGCAGCATACGAGGCGGACCTTGCGTGGCTCGCCGTGCTAGGTGTGATCGCGTCAGTGATTGGTGCGTTCTACTATCTGCGTTTAGTATTTTACATGTACTTCGGTGAAGAGGGCGATGAGTTAGATCAAGGCCGCTCTACCGTGCAGTACGTGTTTCTGATGGTGTCGGCTGCTGCGATGGTGATAGGTGTTGTAAATCTTTTTGGCATCGAGGGAGTGGCGCAAGCAGCTTCATTGGCATTGGTAAATTGATGGAAAGAGCACCCGCCGTGTTCAAAATTATTTGACGATGACGGACCTTACGGACGTGCAAAGTATTTGCGGAGATGCGTAACAGGGGCCTCAGAGACCAAAATGAAAATCAGTGATTGGCCTGATGGGTACGGCCGGCGGATGTTAGAAGAGGTAGATAGCACCAATTCAGAGGCATCTCGCATTGTAAACGAAGTGAGTGGACCTGAGTGGATTCTGGGTCGACGTCAAACTGATGGTCGTGGTCGTCGTGGGCGAATTTGGTGTGACCCAGTGGGAAATTTCGCAGCAACCTTGATTTTGCATCCTAGGGAAAGTGCTAATCAAGTTGCATTGCGATCTTTTGTCATGTCATTGGCTTTACGGGAAGCACTAGCTAAAACTAGCGATCTATCACGCAATTTTCGCCTGAAATGGCCAAATGATGTGTTGTTAAATAATGGTAAAGTAGCCGGCATTCTGCTTGAAAGTGTGAGCGCTCCAAACGGTGGTGTACGTCACCTATTTTTAGGGGTAGGGGTCAATTTGCAAAATGCGCCAAGCTCTGAGTATTTAGAACCGGGAAGCACTCGCCCTGTTTCACTGTTGGCAGAAACTGGCTGTTGCATATTACCGGACGAATTTTTAAACGTTTTGGCAGTCGAGTATGCCCGATATGAGGCTCAATTCCAAGTCTTTGGCTTTGAGCCTATTCGGGAAGAGTGGCTATCAAACGCTGCGCGTGTGGGCAAAACAATCACTGCGCGGACTCAGCGAGCTAAAACTGTTGGAACCTTTGAAACGGTGGACTTGCAGGGAAATCTGGTGTTGAACACTGCGGATGGAATGGTTTCTATACCAGCGGCTGATATTTACTTTTAAAGGCACAAGAGGAATGAGCATATGCTCCTGGCTATCGATTGTGGCAATACGAACACCGTCTTTTCTATCTGGGACGGCAGACGGTTTCTATGCACTTTAAGAACCTCAACGCATCATGCGCGAACAGCGGACGCTTATTTCACTTGGTTTTCAACCCTGATAAAACATTATGAAATCGATCTGAATATCACGGAAGTCATCATAAGCTCGACTGTTCCCCGTGTTGTATTTAACCTGCGCGTTTTCTCTGACCGTTTTTTCAATTGCCGCCCAATTGTGGTTGGAAAACTGGATTGTCTTTTACCGACGCACCCTCGCGTCGACGAAGGCACGATCGTTGGCCCAGATCGATTGGTTAATACGGCAGGCGCTTATGACCGCCATGGCGGTGACTTGATTGTTGTAGACTTCGGAACGGCCACTACTTTCGATGTAGTTGCCGAAGATGGTGCTTATATTGGGGGTGTTATTGCACCTGGTGTGAATTTGAGCCTCGAGGCATTGCACAATGCGGCGGCTGCATTGCCACATGTCGACATCGCGAAGCCGCAATCGGTTATTGGCACCAATACAGTTGCGTGTATCCAGTCGGGTGTTTTTTGGGGTTATGTTGGATTGGTCGGCGAAGTGTGCGAACGCATCAAAGCTGAACGAGATCGGCCCATGAAAATTATTGCAACTGGCGGTCTCGCGCCATTGTTTCAACAATCGGTGGAATTGTTTGACAGTATTGAAGATGATTTGACCATGCACGGCCTGACTGTCATCCATAAATTTAACAAGGAATACGTAGCTTGAGCAATGAGCGTTTGATTTATCTGCCATTGGGCGGTTCTGGTGAAATTGGCATGAATGCCTATGTTTATGGATACGGTCCTGCAGGTAGCGAGCGTTTGATCCTTGTCGATCTTGGGGTGACGTTTCCGGATATGGATGGCAGTCCGGGCGTAGATCTGATTTTCCCTGATATCTCGTGGCTTGTGGCAAACAAAAATCGTCTTGAAGCTATATTCGTTACGCACGGCCACGAGGATCATGTTGGTGCTGTTGGGCACTATTGGGAACGGCTAGGCGTACCAATCTATGCGCGCAAGTTTACTGCAAATCTAGCGCGTCACAAATTGACGGATAGAGGCCAACCGGAGGAAGCCGTTCGGATCGTGGAATCTTGGCCAGAACTGGTTAACGCCGGGCCGTTTTCGGTTGGCTTTCTCCCAGTGAGCCACTCAATTCCGGAAAGTGCAGCGCTGGTCATTGATAGTCCCGCCGGGCGGGTAATACACTCTGGTGACTTCAAGCTAGATGAGACGCCAGTGGTTGGTGAGGCTTTTGATTTCGACTTATGGGCTGAGGTCTCAAGTGGGGGAGTTCGCGCGCTTATCTGCGATAGCACCAACGTCTTTTCACATCATTTAGGACGATCTGAAGCAAGTGTCGGTCCCGAGATAGAGGCACTTGTCGCAGATGCGCCAAATATGGTTGTGGCGACTACGTTTGCTTCAAATATTGCTAGGGTGAAGACGCTGGCTGAAGCCGGGCAACGGGCAGGACGTTCAGTCTGTCTGATGGGGCGTGCAATGCGCCGCATGATTGAAGCGGGCATTAGTACTGGCGTCCTAACGAACTTTCCAAAAGTGGTCAGCCCGGACGAGGCTTCGCAAATACCTCGTGAAAATCTTATGTTGCTTGTCACTGGCAGTCAGGGTGAACGCCGCGCCGCTAGTGCGCAACTCGCAAGGGGTAAGTTCAATGGTATAACCCTGAAGGAGGGAGACCTGTTTCTCTTTTCTTCAAAAACAATTCCGGGAAATGAACGCGGAGTAATTCGTATCATCAATCAGCTTTCAGAGATGGGTGTTGACGTTGTGGATGATAGCACTGGTAAATATCACGTTTCGGGCCATGCCAACCGTCCGGATCTGTTGCGATTGCATGAAATCGTGAGCCCACGAATGATCATTCCAAACCACGGTGAGCATCGCCACTTACGCGAACACGCCAAGTTAGTTTCGGAGCAAAATAGAGCGTCAATTGTCGCCGTTAATGGAACAATGCTTGATTTGTCTGGTGAGCGCCCGAGTGTCGCTGGTTACGTCGAAACTGGACGAGTCTATTTGGATGGTGCCGTGCAAATTGGTGCACTTGACGGAATAGTTCGTGACCGCATTCGAATGGCGTTAAGTGGGCATGTTGTTGTTACCGTGCTTCTCGACGAAGACGATAAGGTTTTGGGCGAGGCCTGGTGCGACCTGTCTGGGCTCCCAGAAGTAGGGCGCTCAGACGCGCCACTATTGGACGTTTTAGAGGAGGACTTGAGTCAGTTTCTGGGGCGTGCTGGAACAAAAACTATGGCTGACGATGATAAGTTGGAGGGTGAATTACGCCGTATAACTCGAAATACGTGTCGGGATGAAATTGGTAAAAAACCTGAGGTGACGGTGATCGTTAGTAGAATGCGATGAGGGAAAAAAAGACAACCCCATTCACTAAACTCTAGTTTTGAAAAATAATTTTTCTTCGAAAAAGTTCCGTTTTTTTGCAAGATTTCGCGCAGTTAGGAAATCATTCAGAGGAAATTAGGATGCGTAGCGCTCGTCAAAGCTAAGTGCAATGAAAGAGGGCATATGATCCCCCATGCCCACAACCTTACGATTGTCACGCTCACGTCCCGATGTGGGTCTGCCGCGAGATTGACTGCGTCCACCAGACCTTTCTAGTGTTTTTGCGGGTGTGTCCTCAACTTTGATCTCAACGTCAGCCGATGCGGCATCTACTGATTTTTTGGCTTCCTGCTCTCGACTAGTCTTATTAATTTTCTTAATTGGACTTTCAACGCGAGGGATTTCTTTCTGGATTAGTCGCTCAACGGCATCAAAGGCTTTCTCGTCGCGTGGAGTGCATATTGTGAATGCTTTCCCATCACGACCGGCGCGGCCAGTACGACCAATTCTGTGCACATAATCTTCGGCATGCCCGGGTACGTCAAAGTTAAATACGTGGCTGACGCTCGGCACGTCTAACCCCCTAGCGGCCACGTCTGATGCCACCAAAAGGCGTAGTTCGTTGTTGCGAAATGCATTAAGAGTGCGTGTCCGTTGAGATTGATCGAGGTCTCCATGGATGGGGGATGCGTCATAGCCATATTTTTTTAACGACTTTGCTGTGATATCTACATCAGTCTTACGGTTACAAAAGATTATGGCGTTGGTGCATGCATCACCTTCTGAATCAATTAATCCGCGTAGAACACGGCGCTTTTCGCTACCCTCGCGATCACGTCTGCTGGCTTTAAACATTAATACACCTTGCTCGATCGTTTCGGATGCAGTTGCCTGACGTGCCACTTCAACACGAGTGGGAGCCGAAAGGAATTCGCTGGTGATACGCTCAATCTCTGACGCCATTGTTGCGGAGAAAAAGAGGGTCTGGCGTGTGAACGGGGTGAGTTTAAAAATTCTTTCGATATCTGGAATGAAGCCCATGTCCAGCATTCTGTCCGCTTCGTCGACAACCATGACTTGCACGCCGGTTAGTAGGAGTTTACCGCGTTCAAAATGGTCCAGCAGCCTGCCCGGTGTCGCAATCAGGACATCCACACCCCTATCAATCAGGGCGTCTTGCTCCTTAAAACTGACACCACCAATCAATAATGCTTTGGTCAGTTTTAGGTGTTTGGAATACGTATCAAAGTTTTCCGCCACCTGTGCGGCAAGCTCACGTGTCGGGCAGAGGACAAGGCTGCGAGGCATTCTTGCCCGGGCGCGGCCTCTGGCGAGCAGGGATAGCATTGGCAGCGTGAAGCTTGCGGTCTTACCTGTACCCGTCTGAGCTATGCCAAGTACGTCTTTGCCTTCCAATGCTGGTGGAATTGCACCGGCTTGTATTGGTGTAGGTGTTTCATAACCTGCTTCGCTGATTGCTTTCAGCACCTTCGGGTTGAGGTTTAACTCGGAAAATTTGATCATGGATGTCCGTAATTTACGGACAAGTTCTAGCCCGTAGCATCAGAAAGTGAACTTAGGCCCGAATGACCTCTCACGTATTCGCGCAAGCTGTTCTGGTCGGCGTTGTACAGTAAGGTATGGCTTGGGTCAATAAAGGCAGAGATTAGGAATCAAATTGTTGTACTTAGTGTAGCTATTCGGACAGAACTGAGAATTTAAAAAATAGATTACCTAATATTGGAAAAACGGTGTGATCAAGTCACTGTTTCTGATGGCTTCAATCAATTTGAGGGGCATATGTTATCTTCGTAATGTACGGCTCTCCGCGCTCTGTGACCGCAAACATTATGAAAGAAGTTAAACAGGACACATCGCGACAAAACGCCGCCTTAGACTTTTATTGAAACTTATCTGGCAGTGGTAGGGGTCTTTGGTTACACCTTCGAACGTACAAATTCCTAGATTTGATAAAGCGGCGTCAACTTGGACTTGACCGGCGACGTAACTGCCGAATTCAGCGTCAAGCATGCCGTAAAAATTGTAATGTTTGGAATTTTGATTGCGATGCCCCTCGAGTCATCTTTGGATCAATGTGAGAGATTACGTCGCTGCTGAAATAGTTTTGTAAGATTATCTGCCTATTAGCAATTTCATGCTGCGCACGCGGGGCTAGACTGATCTTTAGCAGGAGTGCACGTAACAGAGAAAATTTTGATGACCGGCGCATAGGAACTCATCAGTTTCGAGATCAGATATACAGTCAAAATCTAGTGGCTGTTCATAGGCAAAAATCGTCTTGACTGTTTGATATCGTGGTCGCGACGGAGCATCGTTTGGCGGGATACTCCAAGACAAATAAAGGATTTGAACACATTTTACGCTTCGACGTTTGTAGCGCGCTGGTCGCGGGAAAAAAACCTTAGAAATTTTTGATCTGGTTAAACCATCATTTCCTTGGTTGCCGATAGCTTGATGTCAGGGTAATCCCTTCCGACGCGATCAATATCCCATTTCAATCTGGTAAGGTACACGACGTCGCCATCGTGATCGTAGCTGATGTGTTGTTTGTTGATATTTACTAATTTATCAATAGCTTGCTGGTCGCCGCTCACCCATCTAGCACTGGTGAACTGCGATGTTTCAAATCTGACGGGCAATCCGTATTCCATTTCGATCCTGCTCGCCAAAACCTCAAACTGAAGTTGACCGACAACGCCGACGATAAATCCTGCTCCAATCATAGGTTTGAAAACTTTTGCTGCACCTTCTTCGGCAAACTGCATAAGCGCTTTTTCGAGATGTTTGGATTTCATTGGGTCACCAGCGCGTATGCCCTGCAAAAGTTCGGGAGCAAATGAAGGAATCCCAGTTACCTTCAGCGTCTCACCTTCAGTAAGAGTATCACCAATGCGAAGCTGGCCATGATTGGGAATCCCGATGATATCTCCTGCCCACGCTTCGTCTGCAAGTTCGCGATCCGACGCTAAAAACAATACAGGATTGGAAATTGCCATGGGTTTCTTTGAGCGCACGTGGGTAAGTTTCATACCCCTTTTGAAATGCCCTGAGGCCATCCGCACGAAAGCAACCCTGTCGCGGTGTTTAGGGTCCATGTTTGCTTGAACTTTGAAAACAAATCCTGCAACTTTGTTTTCGTCCGGTGCAATTTGACGAGGTTCAGCATTTTGAACCTGGGGTTCCGGCCCAAAATCGCCAATACCATCCATCAATTCTTTAACCCCAAAAGAATTTATGGCAGACCCAAACCAGATTGGTGTCATATGACCCTCCAACACAGATTTTTTGTCAAGTTTTGGCAGCAACTCGCGCGCCATTTCCACTTCTTCTAAAAAGGTGGCTAAAAGATGCTCAGGCACATGCTGGGCGAGTTTCGGATCGTCTAAACCTCGGATTTCGATGGTTTCGGCAACCACGTTTCGATCAGCTCGGTCCATTAATTCCAAACGGTCATTTAGCATGTCATAACAACCCATAAATTCACGACCAGTACCAATTGGCCAGCTCGCTGGGGTAACATCAATCGCTAAATTTTCCTGAATCTCGTCTATAATATCAAATGTATCACGGCTTTCTCGGTCCATCTTGTTACAAAAAGTCAGGATAGGGAGATCTCGGAGCCGGCACACCTCAAAAAGTTTTCGGGTCTGACTCTCAACACCCTTGGCGCCATCAACTACCATCACTGCGGCGTCAACGGCGGTCAAAGTGCGATAGGTGTCTTCTGAGAAGTCGGAGTGACCGGGTGTGTCAACTAAGTTAAATCGATAGTTACCGAAGTCGAATGACATTGCAGACGCAGAAACTGAAATACCACGATCTTTTTCCATTTGCATGAAGTCGGATCGGGTGCGCCTCGCTTCGCCTTTGGCTCGCACTTGCCCGGCCATTTGAATTGCTCCACCGTACAACAGGAACTTTTCGGTGAGCGTCGTTTTGCCCGCATCTGGATGTGAAATGATTGCAAAGGTTCTACGCCTCGCGATCTCTATCGGTAGTTCTGGGCTATTTGAAGCGATATCCAACATGCAGGCGCGTATAGGTGCCGAGGAGCCAATTCGCAAGAAAAAGCGCTGTTTATGTCCTGTGTTTTATTTGGAGGAGGCGCGTTTTAGTAAAGCAGCAGCATTAGGACGGTCGAGAAGGCTTTCATGGACCTCGTAATTTTGATGATGCTGATGCTCATGCTCTGCAACGCTCGCCTTAAGATCGTTTGGTAAAATACCCCTCGTACGAGTGTCAATCTGCATGGTTTCGGCCGCAATGCCTTCCGCAAAAATGATTTGGTGTTTGTCGAACATTAACTGAAAGTAATCTACAAACCCACCTTCTTGCACGGTTACTGTTTCACCATTTACAAGATGGCGCGCCTTAACAAGTAATTGTGATCTTCCGATGCCGATGTGATCATGACGCTGGTAAATAAAAAGACGATGATCGGGACACACCTTTAGGTCGGCTGAATTGTTAAGAGTGCCCGCTGTAATCATGATTGGTGCAAACTCACCTTTTGCACGCTGGGTTGAGTGTCCGATCCAACGGATTTCTTGTGGGCCATCATCGCGTGTCAAAATTCTATCGCCAACGCGAAGATCTTCCACTTTTTTTTGCTCGCCAGAAGCTGCGGTTATACGTGTTCCGCGTGTGAAGCTTACACAGGCAAGTTGCGCTAGGCGCATTGGTGCATTTTGATGATCAATCCCAACCAAAACGTAATCTATTTTGGGTGAAAACGGCGCAAGGGGTGCTCCATAAATTTCTGCAATATTGTTATCTTCGTCAACTTCCACCAAAATCAACACCTCAATGGTGTCGCCTGAAGGCGGCATAAAGGTTGCGACGCAGTCTAAAAAGATTTGCCGACCGCGGGTTCCTTGGAAAGAGTCGTCCGCAACATGAAATTGGCCGTTTGTTGCGGCAACAATTGAAAGCCGCTGAATGTCGGCGTCGTCCGTCAGTGCGTAAGCATCATCTAGCACCATTTCCTGCGAGTAGGACAGGCCATCTCCCAAATTGGCGCCGTCAGAAACACGCATCATTTTACTGCGTAAGACCGGCAGGTGTTGCGTATGCGTGGCCGATTTATATTTTTTCTGGTACATCTTACTTTAGTTTAAACCCTTCTGGCTGTGCCTTTTGTTATTGCGAAAATATGGCAACATAACGTCCTGTTAAAGGTAATCTGCTGGTATCTGCTAGAATTTGAGTATTTGGTAGCGGCAGAACAATGGAGGGAATCGCATGGATCTGGGAATAGAAGGGAAGCGTGCCTTGGTGTGCGCTTCATCTAAAGGGTTGGGCTTAGCTTGCGCGCGAGCGCTGGCGTCTGAGGGCGTAAACTTGATAATGAATGCCCGAGGCACTGAAGCACTGAGCGATGAATCAAATGCGATAAAAACAGAATTTGGGGTGGCTGTTGAGACGGTACCCTGTGACGTTACAAGCATGCAGGGTCAAAAGCAATTGATTGAGGTTGCACAGGGTGTGGATATTCTAGTCAATAACGCGGGTGGACCACCGCCCGGAATGTGGACGGATTGGCAGCGGGATGATTTTGTCAAAGCTTTGGACGCAAATATGCTGGCTCCCATCGCTTTAATGAGTGCGCTGCTGCCGGGAATGATCGACAAGGGGTGGGGCCGCGTGGTGAATATCACTTCGCAATCGGTAAAGTCACCAATCGCAGCTTTGGGCCTAAGTAATTCGGCGCGTGCGGGGCTGACAGGATACGTTGCAGGCACTTCGCGGCAAGTTGCACCGATGGGAGTCTGTATCAACAATCTTTTGCCCGGTAGCCACGCTACAGCCCGTATTGACGCACTAGATAAAGGCACTTCAGACAAATCTGGTATTACTTTCGAAGAAGCGCGCGCTGCTCGTCAGTCGACCATACCAGTGGGGCGCGATGGCAATCCGAAAGACTTTGGAGCGATGTGTGCATTTTTATGCTCTCAATATGCGAATTTTATGGTTGGGCAGAATGTCTTGCTTGATGGGGGAAATGTTAATGCAACCATATAGCGGACCCCATCTTTGCGAGAAATGGTATAATCACCAATATTGTTTTTGGTTGTCCAACCTAAAAATTTTACCAGGAGCCAAAAGTTTAAATTGAAGCTTGCCTTATACCGAGCAATTTCTGCTGGGCAAAGGTGGTGCAATACGCATTGCTAGCGAAGCCTTACTGTTTGGTGATAAGTATGGTCAGGCGGCGCACCTGACAAAGTTTAATTTCATGTGAGCTGACTTTGTAGGGCTATCATTTGTTCGCAGGGTTGATGCAAACTATGGAGGCTGTTAAGCCTCCACGAGACCCGATGGTTTCGTTCGGAAATTACAAGAGGCCAACGTGCAATCACAGTCAAACCTGGCAGCTTCCCCTCGTTTGGAGGTGCGCGACCTAAGGCGTGCCTTTGGCAATAGACGAGTAGTTGACAATGTCTCCCTGACGATAATGCCCGGAAAAGTAATGTGCCTTCTCGGGCCATCTGGATGCGGGAAGTCGACAACATTGCGAATAATCGCCGGTGTCGATATGCAAGACAGCGGCGAAATCTATGTTGATGGTAGGTTGATTTGCGACACGGTGTTCCGGGTTCCTCCAGAGAGGCGTCAAATTGGCCTAATGTTTCAGGATTTCGCCTTGTTTCCTCACTTGAGTGTCGCTGACAATGTGGCGTTTGGGCTGAATGCTTCCACGGAGCAGACGCGATCTAGAGTGGAAGAACTTTTGGCTAAAGTAAACTTAAGCTGGGCGATTGATGAGTTTCCACATGTGCTATCTGGTGGAGAGCAGCAACGCGTTGCTTTAGTGCGGGCCTTGGCGCCACGGCCACGGATCATGCTCATGGATGAACCGTTTTCGGGACTCGACAATCGATTGCGTGACGAGATCCGAGATCAGACTCTGAGCATTCTTAAGGAGGAGGATACTGCTGTCCTGTTGGTTACTCATGAGCCTGAAGAAGCTATGCGCATGGCAGATGAGATCGCATTGATGCGAGATGGAGAAATCGTCCAAAAAGGCGCGCCATATAATATTTACAACGCGCCAGTTGATCGCGAAGCGGTTGCATTTTTCAGTGATATTAACGTGATACGTGGGAAAAGTAACGGTGCATTGACTGATACGCCATTTGGTCAATTTCTAACACCTGGATTTTCAGACGGTGCTGAGGTCGATATTGTGATCCGTCCCCAGCACCTGAAGTTGGATTTTGATCGCCACGGCAAAGGCCCTTTGCCAACTGTCAGTGATGGGGTCGCCGCTAGAGGTGTCGTCAGGCGTGCAAGGTTCATGGGAAACGAGAGCCTTGTTGAATTCAAAATGGATTTTGATGGGTCTGAACTGAAGGTGACAGTTCCAAACGTCTTTCTTCCCGCCGAGGGGACCCCACTATGGCTAACAATTCGGCGAGACCGTTGTTTTGTGTTCTCGGTCCGGGCATGACTTTCATTGCGTAGCTATGTAATCCTTTAGACGTTTACCTGGTTCGTCTACGAAGAGGCTTGGTAAGATGCTAACTGCTTCGATTTGGTCTACACGTAGAGAATTAAATTCTTCTTGGCGTTCGTTCCACACAATGCAGGTCCAAACTCGTCCCCAATAGTCGATTTTCAATGGATGGACGTCCGATTGCTGTCCGTTCGAAAATGATAAACGCAATTTTTGACGTGAGCGTATCGCTTTCCGCAAGGGTGTGAGATGGCGGAAGCCTTGGGCCGCGTCGGCAAATGGGTAAACTGCAAACCCAAAACTTTTAGTGACATTATGGTTATCCACCGGAAGCACTGCATCGATCTTGGCGCTCAATGTTTCTGCGGCATTTCGTAGGTCCCCCTCCATGCTGCTCCCGACAGCAGCAAGGCCTATGTGCAGCGCTTCAAGCTCGGTTTTGGTAAGGTTGAGTGGAGGCAGTGTAATCGCAGCGCGTGCTGTGTATCCGACGCCTCTTTCGCCTTCAACTGGGATCCCGCTACTGGCAAGCGTTTCCATGTCACGATAAATCGTCCGCAAGGACACACTCAAGCGAATAGCCAAGTCCTGCGCACGGTATAAGCGTCCATCCTTTAAAATCGCAATCAATGCATAAAGTCGGTCTGAGCGTTTCATGCTTTGCCAATCTCTTTACAACTGTCAAAAACTTGACAACTGACAGTATAATGACAAATAGGTTGCAAAAACACCCTCAATCTTATGCCTCATTTAAGAATTGTGGCTTTTACATGGACGGTTCAGCAGGTAGGAAATACGAGTGATTTACCGAACGCCCGACGTTCGATGAGAGGAGATAAGTCATGGGAATTGGAAATATTGGCCTTCCGGGTCTGCTTTTAATCGCAGTCGTCGTGCTGGTTCTATTTGGCCGAGGAAAAATTAGCGGCTTGATGGGGGAAGTAGGGAAAGGAATTACATCCTTCAAAAAGGGGATCAATGAAGGACAAAAGGAGCTTGAAGATGAAGCCGTCGATCTCGCTAAAGATGTGACTCCAGAAGATGAAAAAGACAAAGTGTGAGTCGGGGCTGACAATAAATGTTTGATCTGGGTTTTGCGGAACTTCTCGTAATTGGCATTGTGGCTTTGATCGTGGTTGGTCCCAAGGACCTGCCTGTGCTGTTCAGATCTGTTGGTCGGTACGTGGGTAAGGCTAAAGGCATGGCGCGGGAGTTTTCCACAGCGATGAATCAGGCAGCTGATCAGGCAGGTGTGAAAGATGTGGCCGACACGTTCAAAAGTGCGACAGACGGCTTGAATAAAGTAACCAATCCGGTGAAGTCTGCAACGGATGCAGTGAAAGATACGGCAAAGTCCATCACCGATTTTGGACTTGATCCGGAGAGTGAAACTGCAAAGTTGGCGGCGCAAAGGGCAGATGATGTAAAAAAAATCCAAGAGGTTACGGCCAAAAAGGCTCAAGATCGATTGGATGCTGAGGCGAAAGCCAAAGCCGAGGTGGAACTCTCCGCGCAGACTGAGCAAAAAGCAAAGCCTCCAATTGCTGAGGACAAAGCATGAGCAACTCTGACGAGGTTGAGGACAGCTCCGCGCCTCTAATCGAGCATCTTGCGGAATTGCGGACTCGTTTGATACGTTCCGTAATTGCGCTTCTGGTTGGTGTGACCATATGCTTTATCCCGATCAGTGGTGATTTTATCGCTGTTCACATCTTAGATTTTCTGCTTCAGCCGATAGAGGATTCCTTGCGTGCTCTTGGAGATCCCTCTCCAACATTGCAGTACACTTCGCCCCAAGAGTATTTGTTCACCTTGTTTCGTATTTCGCTGGTGTTCGGCTTTGCCTTGGCGTTTCCAGCAATTGCTTTCCAAATGTGGCGCTTTGTGGCGCCCGGCTTGTACAAAAACGAACGAGGTGCGTTTCTGCCTTTTGTTGTGGCTTCACCGTTTATGTTTCTACTTGGCGCCACATTTGCTCACCTAGTTGTCACACCTTTAGCAATGGCGTTCTTTCTCGGATTCGCCGACGTCAGCTCGATTTTTGCAAATCTCCTTGCTGCTAACGTTTCTGAACTGCCAGTTGATGCTGCCACGGTTCCTGAGACCAGCGAAGGTATCAAAGTTACATTCTTCGGCAAAGTTAATGAAAGTCTCGATATCACGTTAAAGTTCATCATGGCTTTTGGCCTATGTTTTCAACTGCCAGTTTTGTTGACGCTTATGGGTAAGGCGGGTCTGGTCAGTGCAGAGGGGCTAGGCTCAGTTCGCAAGTATGCAATGGTTGGAATTCTTGTGCTTGCTGCGCTGGTAACCCCGCCGGACGTGGTCACTCAGGTCATCCTTTTTACGGTTGTTTATGGTCTTTACGAGATTTCAATTTTTCTTGTGAAGCGCGTCGAAAGAAAACGAGACGCAAAGCTTCGGTCAGAGGGTTACTTCGATGATGAGGAAGAGTTTGACTCAGAATTGTAATGGCTCGTTCAATGATGACGTGAGGCCAGTGAAGATCCCGAAACTGCATACTGCGCAACACATCAGGGTGCTTTTTTCTGAATCTTAATGCTCATTGTTGTCAAAAAAACATGATTTTTGACTGCACTCAAAGACAAGAGGCCACCATGGATGACGTTGCGCTAAACCGAATTGCAAATGCTTTAGAGCGAATGTCACCTATGCCGGCTGCGGCGCCCGACTTTTCTGCGGTGGATGGTTTTGTCTGGCATGTAGATCCAGACCGCCTTGAGCCCGTTGCTGAAATTAATCGTGTTGCGATCGAACTCTTAATCGGTGTTGATCGTTCGCGAAAAACCCTACTTGCAAACACGATTCAGTTCGCGCGCGGGCTACCCGCTAACAATGCATTGCTTTGGGGGTCTCGAGGAATGGGTAAGTCTTCCCTTGTAAAAGCAGTGCATGCCGAAGTGCTTAAACGTGGCCTGCCACTAAAAATTGTTGAACTTCAGCGGGAAGATCTACCAAGCGTGTCGCGGCTAATGAACTTGTTACGGGTGCGCCGCGAACGCTTCCTGCTATTTTGCGATGATCTGTCGTTCAGCCATGATGACCAACATTACAAATCTCTCAAGGCCGTGTTAGACGGAGGAATTGAGGGTAGGCCCGACAATGTGGTGTTTTATGCTACCTCGAACCGACGCCATCTCATGCCACGCGACATGATCGAGAATGAGCGCTCTAGTGCCATTAATCCCTCTGAGGCAGTCGAAGAAAAGGTCTCACTGTCGGACAGATTCGGACTATGGTTGGGGTTTCATCCATGTACACAAGACGAGTATTTGGCCATGATCCGTGGTTACTGCAACGCTTTCGGCGTAGTCGTAGACGCCGAAACCCTCCTTGCTGAGGCTATCGAATGGCAAGCTACTCGCGGGGCACGCTCAGGTCGAGTCGCTTGGCAGTATTTTACTGATCTTGCTGGCCGCAAAGGGGTGTCTGTTTAAAGCTATAACTTTTGGCTCAATCCAGGTAAGGCATAGGGTCAACGCTGTCAAAGCCCTTACGGACCTCGAAATGAACGAACTTGTTCACCTTGGGAATAGAAGCGATCTGTTGGCCACGCGTTACGCTAGCGCCCTTCTTAACGTTGACGGTATCAACATTGTAATAAACAGTCATAAGGTTGTCATTATGACGTACGACGACGATTTGAACATTGTCGGCGTCAGTGGTGATCGCTGCCACTTTGCCATTTGCCGCAGCCTTCACGGGGGCTCCTGCTTTTCCAGAAATATCAATTCCATTGTTTTTCCCCTTCAAATATGGGCGAACAATCTTACCATCCACAGGATAACTCATCTGGGACTTCGACGCGGATTGGGAATTGCCGAGATCAGGTGACTTTGGAGTCGCTACTGGTGTTGCGCTGTCATCTTCAGGCAATGGTTTAGACGCGCTTGGGGGTGTTGGTGTTGGAGATCCTTCGCCCGGTTTTGTGGTCGCTGCAACTGCCGTTGTTTTGGCTGGCATAATTGAACTACTTTTTTCCGCGGCATGATCTACGGGAGGTATTAATAATATCTGATTTTCCCGAATAGTGAAGTCACTTCCCAATCCGTTCCAATCGGCCAAAGCCCTGACAGACACATTGTAAAGACGTGATATGGTGAAGGCTGTTTCGCCCCGTATGACTTTGTGCTGGATAGGTTCGTAGCCTGTTTGGGACTTAGATGTTGTGCCAGATTTTTGGACAGGTGCTAGCGTCTCAGTTGATACGTCAGGTGTTGCATTGTTAATGGCACTACCAGCGATTGCGGCAATATCCACGTCGCTCTCTGGTGGTTTAACAACGCCCGCGGTCGGTTCAGCCACCTTGTAGGGCAGAGCAACAATTTCACCCTCGCGAAATTTGGTTTCAGGCTGGATACCATTATAACGTGCAAGTTCACCTGCTGGAATTCCAACGCGTGTTGATACATCCGTCAACGTATCTCCACGTTCGGCAACCGCGATCTGGTAGCCTGGATAAGAAATAATGCCGCGGTTATCTGGCTTCGGACGTTTAGCGGTTGTCGTCTTGGCTGCCGACGTCGTGTCTAGATCAGCGCCGAGTCCACCCCTGATGTCTACATCAAAACCATTCTCGCACGCAGAAATTGATATCAAGGACAAACCCGCAGCTATCGTCCGCATCAAACTTAGTGGGGTAATTGCCATCTCGAATTCCTCATACACGACCCTAAATTAATGGGTCTTACGCCCAAAGCGCAATTCGTCGCTCATAAATTTTATTATTGGCCAATCCCCGCTAAATTCGCGTAACTGGCATTAATCATTTAGTTTTCTCGCGCAATGCCTTCGATCAATGGCACAAACCGCACTGGTCGTAGTTCATCGTAATCCAGTCCTGTTTCGGTTCGTCTAACCCGGATCAGACTCTGTACGGTGTCTGATTGGCCAACCGGTAGCACCATGATACCGCCAATTTTGAGTTGCGCCAAGAGCGGGCTGGGGGGATCTTCTGCCGCAGCAGTCACCAGAATGCGGTCAAATGGTGCCTGATCCGGTAAGCCAAAGCTTCCATCCGAAGTAAATGCAGTTATATTGACTAAATCAAGCGACCCAAAAGCCTCACGCGCTTCACGGATTAACCGTTTGTGACGATCTACCGTGTAGACGCGCCGCGCCAAAAGCGAAAGAATAGCGGCCTGGTAACCGGATCCGGTCCCTACCTCCAAAACCTTGTCACGAGGAGAAACGTTCAAAGCTTGTGTCATTAGGCCAACCACCGACGGTTGAGAGATTGTTTGGCCGCATGGAATAGGCAAGGGAGTATCTTCGTAGGCACGCTCGGAAAATATCCCCTTCACGAACTGCCCACGGTCAATCCGCTCCATTGCCGTCAGCACCGTTGAATTTGTCACGCCCTTAGAGCGAAGCGCGAACAGAAACTGCATCTTCCGTTCGGCAATGATCTCGTCTGCAGCGGTCATTCGATAACTTTCAAGGCCGACAAAGCTTCGTGAGCAGTTAAATCTGCACGCATCGGGGTCACTGACACGAAGCCTTCTAAATTTAGAGCGGCATCGCTCCCAGCCTCGGTCATAACGTGTTGGTTGCCGCCTCGTGCCCACAAAAACCGACGACCCGAGGGCGAGGCGTGTGGTTCGACTGAAAAATGCGTGCCTGGTCGCATTCCTTGTGATGCAACTCGAATGCCTTTAACATCACCTGCAAGCACGGGTGGAAAGTTGATGTTGTAAAACAAATGATAGGGGTGGTTGTCAGGAAGCGATGCATTGATTACCCGCTGAACTACTTCCGCACCAAATTTACCAGAAGCTTCAAAAGGATCGTCGGCACCGAGAGTTTTGGGCCCAATATATTGCGACAATGCCATAGATTGGATACCTTGTAGAGCACCTTCCATCGCACCACCAAGTGTTCCCGAATAAAGCGCGTTCTCGGCTGAATTATTGCCCCTATTGACACCGGACAAAATCAAATCTGGCCGGTTATCTTTCATTACATCATGAACTCCGGCTAGTACGCAGTCGGCTGGACTTCCCTCAGCAGCAAACCTTCGCTCGCCCATCTGTGCGATCATCGTCGGGTGAGTATAACTAATGCAATGCGATACCCCCGACTGTTCAAATGCGGGCGCTACGGTCCAAACTTCGCCATCTGGGCCCGCCACCTCCTCTGCGATCTTCTGCAAAACCGCCAATCCTGGCGCGTTGATACCGTCGTCATTTGTGATCAGAATGCGCATTTTTTGCCCTGTTTATTTTCTATTTACTGCATAGGGCGTAGGGCGCGATTGAGCAAGAACCCATCAACTTGAACCAGCAGAGCTAAAGTCGACGCGTTGCCTTTCTGACAAACAGAAGGGCCCCGTGACATTTAGTGCCTGAAGTATCATGCAATTGGCTTTTAAGTCTGGATTTCAGCCCATAATCTAATCGCCTCATCTCGAGATGAGGAAAGGGGTTCCCTATCCTCGCCGGGATAAAATCGCGCGCGTAGGCCTGTTGGCATCGGACGCGGCGACAGAATGGAGACCTTGGGTCCAATCTTAACTGTCTCAGCTTGCCAACTTCTTGCCAGAGCGATCTGTGCCGATTTAGTAGATCCGTATGATCCAAAAAACTTTTCACCATCGCGCGGGTCGTCAAAAAAGATGGCATGGCCATGCTCTCCAAGTAGTGGCGCGATGAAAGGGATTAGACGGCCAGTTGCCTCCAGATTAATTTTGACAGATCTGTCCCAGTCCTTTGGGTCAATATGCCCGGTAGGGGTCAGTGGTGCGCCATGAATCGCAGTATGTGCCCAGAGATCAACCTTCCCCCAGCGGTCAAAAATCGATCTGCACAATTGCGCCATGGCATCAGGGTTCGTAATATCCATCGGAGCCAGAGTTGCGGCACCACCTTTAGCCTGAATTCGATCATCCAATTCCTCCAGGCCACCGGTGGTGCGGGCGACAGCCACGACATGATAGTCAGATGCGAGTTCTTCAGCCAGCGCGGCCCCGAGTCCTCGGGAGGCGCCAGTGACAAGTGCGATTTTTTCAGAATGGTTGCAATCGATCATGCACACCATCTGCGAGGTTCTAACAGCAAGGTCAAGGGGGGCTGGAACTAGATAGTGCGCTCGTTTGCTCGAGTGTGGCGTCTCAAAAAGAATTAACGCCGGTCTATTGAGTTTACGTCGATCAGCCGGGCTGACAGGTGTCAACGACAACAACTTCATTGCAATGCACGTGTGTTGTCACCTAATTCACCTTTGGTCATGCGTCTAAGCTTTTATTTGAAGTATTCATGGGTAGGCCTAGCCCACGTATTCATGATGTCGACTTCCCAACTATTATGCCAAGCCACACGGGAATTATTGCTCATGATGCAAATATTAAATTTTCATTGGGGTATTAGAACTTTGTCAGCAATAAATTTCGCCAGCGCGTCTTACATTAAATCAAGCTAAACCAACACGTGGGGGGATATTTCTGAGCTGCCTTCCGGTGCATAAAATCAAATGTACTGGTGGTTAGCACCAAAACAAACTCGTCTCAGGTTAGCTATTCCGCTGCTTTCATTTTGAAGCCCTTTTCCATCATGTCCGCCGGAACAACTGGATATTCACCCGAAAAACACGCGTCGCAGTATTGTGGACATGCACCATTTCGTCCCTGCGCTTCGCCAACTGCTCGATACAGTCCATCTAACGATATAAATTTTAAACTGTCGACGGCCAAATGCGTCGTCATTTCTTTTTCAGTCATGGTTGCAGCCAGCAGTTTTTCGCGTTGTGGTGTATCAACACCATAAAAGCATGGCCACGCAGTCGGAGGTGACGCAATACGAAAGTGCACTTCGGCAGCACCAGCATCGAGGATCATTTCTTTGATCTTGCGGCTAGTTGTACCGCGCACCACCGAGTCATCTACCAGTATAACCCGCTTACCTCGTATCAAAGATCGATTGACGTTCAGTTTTAAACGCACACCCATATTTCGAATTTGCTCTGTCGGTTCTATGAAGGTTCGCCCCATGTATTGATTACGTATGATCCCCATACCAAACGGTATGCCGCTTTCATGCGCGTATCCGATCGCAGCTGGGGTTCCACTGTCGGGAACTGCGCAGACCAAGTCAGCGTCAACGGGATTCTCTCGAGCCAACTCCACACCAATCTGACGGCGGGTCTCATAAACTGACTGCCCACCAATAATTGAGTCAGGTCTAGAGAAATAGACGTGTTCAAATATGCAAAACTTGGAAGGTCTTGCGCGAAATGGGAAAGTTGACTCTATGCCTTCCTCTTCAGTTATTACGACCATTTCGCCAGGCTCGATTTCCCGAACATATTCAGCTCCAATAATGTCCAGGCCACAGGTTTCTGAGCTAAGTGCCCAACCTTCACCAAGCTTACCAAGTACCAAAGGCCGCACGCCGTGCGGATCGCGCACGCCAATCAGTTTAGTTCGCGTCATCGCGACGATGGAGAATGCTCCCTCAACTCGACGCAGCGCATCTTCCATTCTTTCCGGGATATTACGCTGCAACGAGCGCGCCATTAGGTGGATGATGCACTCACTGTCTGAGGACGATTGAAAAATTGAACCGCGTTCAATTAGTTCTTTTCGCAGCGCATCCGCATTTGTAATGTTGCCGTTGTGAGCAATTGCCGCGCCGCCCATGGAGAATTCGCCAAAAAAGGGCTGTACGTCACGGATCACTGCACCTTTCGAGCCGGCTGTTGAATACCTAACATGGCCGATCGAAATTGGGCCCGGTAAGGTTGCCATAACGCTTTCTTTTGTGAAGTTGTCACGGACATATCCAAACCGACGTGCGCTGTTGAAACCATGTTCAGAGTGGTGACATACAATTCCGCCGGCCTCTTGGCCTCGGTGTTGTAATGCGTGTAATCCGAGGGCAACAAAATTTGCGGCGTCAGCAAGGCCAACTACGCCAAATACACCACACTCCTCTCGCAGTTTGTCATCATCAAAAGGGTGCGTGGCTGGCATTCTGTTGGACAAGGTAAGCAGCTCCGAATCCGTTTAAGCAGTCTTCTCCCTGTCATAAGGGGTTGCGCAGCCTATGTCACTGCAGGATCGCAAAACTAATGTTATTATCAATTTTTGGTACGATAATGAGGACTGCATAGCCTTAGATTTTGAATTATTGGTCAGCGAGCGTTCTCCGAGGTTTCGCCTGTGTTCTTGTCATGAATCCGTTTTCTAACCAAATCGATGTGCATACGAGCTTGATAAGCTGCCTGCCGGTATGCAGCAGGTAAATTTAAGGAGGCGATTCGTGTATCCATGTCTATTAAGTGGGAGTCCATTTCTGACAATGAAATCGCATCTTGCTTGTGCCTGAGCTCATCTTCGATCTGTCTTATTTTTGGATAGTGCTGCCATACGCGCCATCCCATAAAGTAAGCATACATTGAGGGAAACAGGCGCAGCATCGGAACAAGTAACAACAGCACTGGTAAGGTCAAAAGCAACAAGCGGTTCACCTGTGCTGCCATCCAGTATGGCAACCATTGATGCCATGTTGAAGGACCTTTTTGGATCAACTGCTGTGATACGGTGTTGACGTTGATGGCAGTGCCAACGACGGTTGGGAAAGTGTTTGGCCCGGTGATGATGTCGCGCGCAGAGTGTAGTTCCTTGGCCGCCATCGTCAGGCGGTTAATTAGAGCTGGGTGCAGGTTGGGGTTGATGACTAACCGAGACTCCAAAGCCAACATCCTCTGTGGTTCAGGAGGCACAACTGGAAATAGCGAAACTGAGCCTTTTGGTAAGGTCACAACCGTTGCGTATTCCAAACGACGGGAAATTGTTTCGGCAAAATCAATCGGTAAAAATGAGATTTCTTGAGAGCTGTAGGCTTGCGAGAGATAAGGCGCGTCAACAGTTGTTACAAAAACAGCCATATCGACAGAACCGGACATTAACGCATCTAGTGCCTTGCTGTATGGCAAATAGACATGTTGATTTTTTGACGGTTCTAGCCCCACTGCGATTTGAAAATCATCAAATACAGCGCGTGTTCCAGACCCTAACGTGCCGCTTGTGATGGTCAGCCCTCTCCAAAGTGCCGGATTTTTTGGGATCGAGTTATTTGCTCGCACAAGGAAAAACATTGGCTCGTAAAACACTGATGCAATAGCTTCAACAGCGTTCTCGGAGATATCAATTCCGCCTTGTAACAATGCGACATCGACACTGCCTCTCTCCAGAGCGCTTGCATTGTCCACGGATCCATTGGTGGCAGTCACTTCGACTACAATGCCATCACGTGCCAATATACTTTTGTAACGCTCGGCAACCTGTGCGTAGGCGCCGCCTTTGGGCCCCGCTGCAAATGTTAATGATTCAGGCGGGAGCAAGAGTGTCAGTATCAGAATAGGAACGGACACTAGCGAGAACATAACAATTGCAATCCAGGCTCGCACTTCAGAAAAATCCCAATAAAACGCTATACTGCTGCTAGGCTAACTAGGCTGGTAAAAATCGACAAGGTCGAGCGTTTCAATTTGCTGTTACGGTGCAGTCTTGATGGAAAATCATACCCCAAAGAGTCATGCAGAGGTCTTGCCAAATAAATGCTGGCGGGAAATTTTTGTCATCTGGATTAAGCCTGAGTGCAGTCAACATAGCAGATTCATTGATCGATGTCGAAGTACGGCACACTTGTTCAGGCTACCTTTTCAGGTCGATCCATCACCTTTGCTTCTTCGAGTTGTCAGGTCAAAATTATCAGTTGCATCTTGACCCTATTCAATTTTTCGATGCGTTAGCCGAGCTTGAAGGCGTGCAAAGTTCGTAATCGGGCTACTTTTCACGCCACCTGAATCTGACGTTACCATGAAGTGGATTTGAAGGACAGTAACCGTTAGTGCTATTGTTCACAAATCCCAACAAGCTCTTCATACTGCGTTGTAATCCAGCCGAGCGCCTGCTCTGGGTCACGGTCCTCAATTTGCTGGGTAATACGCGAAAAGACTTGCGCGGATCGACTGTCATCGACCATAGCGATGGATTGAGTGGTTATGACCGTCTCATAAACAAAAAATGCAATCGCTACTAGAAGTATGCCTCGTAAAACACCGAAGACAAATCCAATCCCCTGATCCAAACCTCCTAGGGCGGATCTTTGCACAAGCGAAGAAAAGAGCGGCGTAAAGAGCGACACTACCACTAGAGACAGCGCAAAAACGACTGCAAAGCTGGCGATAATGGATAGTTCGCAGCTGTCGGCCAAGTACCCCCCAATCATAGGAGTTTCTTTCACCAATGGTTGCACTTGTGGCGCGAACATGAATCCCAACAAAGCGGCCACAATCCAGCCAGCGATTGCCATTGCCTCCCGAACAAAACCGCGGCTGTATGCCAGTAATGCTGAGATTATGATAATGCCGGCTACGACGCCGTCTATAATGGTGAAACCTTCCATGGTATTCCCGCCCCCTCTGGCCGGTCTATCTTAGTTGCGGGCAGGCCCAGCTGCTCCAAATGTTTCTGCTACAAAACTTGCCAAGTCCGTCATGTGGTTAAGTTTGATACCGGCCACATTAATCGACTTACCGCCTTTTGGAGCAATAGCCGAGGAAAAACCAAGTTTTTGTGCTTCTTTCAACCTATTTTCTGTCTGACTAACTGCTCTCAGGGCCCCGGAAAGACTAATTTCACCAAAAACGACAGTATTGGCGGAAAGTGTTGAGTCTTCACGGGCTGAAATCAACGCCGTCGCAACGGCTAGGTCAGCGGCCGGTTCAGAAATTTTTAGACCCCCAGCTACGTTGAGATACACATCCAGACCTGTGAATGGAATGCCGCATCTGGCCTCTAAGACAGCAAGGATCATAGCCAACCGGCCACCATCCCAGCCTACGACTGTGCGGCGCGGTTGACTATGTGGTGAGGGTGCAACGAGGGCTTGAAGTTCAACCAGAACTGGGCGGGTACCCTCAATTCCGGCGAACACAACGCTGCCCGGTGTAGGCTGGCCACGATCAGACAGGAATAGGGCTGAGGGATTACTTACTTCCGCAAGCCCTTTCCCAGTCATCTCAAAAACACCAATCTCATCGGCTGGACCGAAGCGGTTTTTAACAGCACGCAAAATGCGAAATTGGTGGCCGCGTTCACCCTCAAAGTACAGAACTGTGTCGACCATGTGCTCAACGACACGCGGTCCGGCGATCTGGCCCTCTTTGGTTACGTGGCCAACAAGAACTACAGCAATGCCTTTGCGCTTGGCAAAAGCCGTCAGTTCATGGGCTGCGGCGCGTACCTGAGACACTGAGCCGGGGGCACTGCCGACACTATCAGACCACATTGTTTGGATAGAATCGATGATCGCGAGTTGTGGGCGCTCTTCGTCTAGCGTGGTAAGAATATCGCGCAGATTAGTTTCTGCGGCGATTTTAACGGGGGATTGCGTGAGACCTAAACGCTGTGCACGCATTCGTACTTGGGCGCTAGCCTCTTCCCCAGAAACGTAAATTGTTTTTAATCCCATACGGGAAAATCTTGCAGCGGCTTGCAAGAGCAACGTTGACTTACCGATGCCTGGATCGCCGCCGACCAAGGTTGCTGAAGCTGGCACAAGACCTCCGCCGAGAACTCGGTCCAACTCAGTAACACCCGAGACGGTTCTTGGGGGCGGGGTTTCCTCGGATGATAGATCACTTAGTTCCATCCGCCGTCCGCGCGCGGTTCCCAGTGTGGATGACGATGGTCCGCTGGAAAGTGGCGCTTCCTCCAAAATAGAGTTCCACTCGCCGCATCCCTCACATCGTCCAGACCATTTGGTCGTAACACTGCCACAACTGCTGCAAGTAAATTGATTTTTTAATTTCGCCATGATCTTGTTTTGGATCACTAAAGTCTTCGCGTCAAATGACTAATCGAAAGCGAAGCGATGACACATATCGTGAATAGGTAAAGTCCCCAGCCAGTTTCTACTTTGACATATCCGTCGTCTCTGAAGATTACTACATATAGGGAAATGAGGAATATGTCTGCCATCGCCAATTTCCCAAGAAATTCGAGGGCTGGCAGAGTTTTCCCGTGCAGTAGTTTGAACTGAACGAGTGCGACGCCGATGACCTTCATGTATGGTGCAAAAATTGCAAGGAAGGTCACCAGCAGAGCAAGTGTGACGTCGCTGATCCAGAGGGACTGCAATCCGGAAATGATTGAAATTTCGGAAAGCCCAAAGATGGGCAGGAACCCGGCGCGCAAAAGTGGTGCGAACCAGGCGACTGGGAATAAGATCAGCAGGATGAGGTTGGCGTAGCGCAGGGTCATCTAGTCAGAGCTAGGCGCTTTTGAGAGTTCGCGCAATATAGCTTGTTAGGATTTTTGTAAGACTGGCCTAGCTCATTTTCTGCAAGAACGGAGAGGGTTGGCAGCATGTTAATGCAGAGCTGGTAATTAAGTGTAGTTTTAGGCTAGATTACATGTCCGGCAGATTACAGGTTCTACCTTACCGCTTCGATTGGGCCTTCTGCGCTACCTGAGATGAACTGCGATAGGTAGGGGTCTCCAGAGTTATCCATTTGAGATACTGGTCCGGTCCACTGAATAACACCGTCATGCAGCATTGCTACGTTGTCGGCTATCGCGCGCACGGATGTCATATCGTGGGTGATAGTCATGGCAGTGGCGCCCATTTCAACCACAATTTCGCGGATTAGGTCGTTGATTACACCAGACATGATGGGGTCAAGCCCTGTCGTGGGCTCGTCAAAGAAAATGATTTCGGGTTCAGCTGCGATCGCGCGGGCCAGACCGACGCGTTTCTGCATTCCACCGGAGAGTTCGGATGGAAACAGATCGGCTACGTCTGGTGTCAATCCAACACGACGCAATTTTTCGACGGCGACTTCTCGGGCCTCCTGTCTGGAGCGTTTGAGGGACCCACGCAACAGTCTAAATGCGACGTTTTGCCAAACTGGTAGCGAGTCAAACAGCGCACCTCCCTGAAACAGCATTCCAAAACGAGCCAAAAAGGCATCGCGGTCACCTTGAGTTGCGTCACGCCCATCTACGGTTATCGTACCACTTTCGGGTGTGATAAGCCCAAGCACGCACTTCAGCGCGACGGATTTCCCCGTACCGGAGCCTCCGATGATGACCATGGAACTACTTTTTGGAATTTCCAGATTAACTCCGCGTAGCACCTGTTTGGGGCCAAAAGACTTATGTACGTTCAGAAAGGAAATCATGAGGCAAAAAACAATGACGTAAGAAGAAAGTTGGCGGCAAGGATTAAAACAGCGGCAGCCTGAACAGACCCCTTAGTGGCTTGTCCCACACCTTGTGCGCCGCGCCCGGAATTCATACCGAAATAACAGCCCATCGAAGCCGCGATGCCCCCAAAAACAGAGCCTTTGATCAGGGAAGATATAATGTCTGCACCCTCAAGAAAATCTGACGTGTTCCGCACGTAAGTTGCCGGGTTGAACCCCAATTGACCAGTGCTCACCAAAAAACCGCCGTAAATTCCAATAATATCGCCGATGCCTACAAGTGCAGGCACCACAAGAATTGCAGCTAAGACCCGTGGTGCAGCGAGATATTTCATTGGATGTGTTGAAAGTGTAGTCAACGCATCGATTTGTTCGGTGACTTTCATCGTGGCGATCTCGGCAGCGATTGACGAAGTCACGCGGGCTGCAACCATCAGACCAACAAGAACCGGTCCAAGTTCGCGAACCATACCTATCGCTACAATCTGTGGAACAACAGCCTCGGCCGAAAAGCGTGAGGACCCATCGTAAATTTGAAGTGCCAAAGCCCCACCAGTAAAAATGGCCGTCAATCCAACTACGGGCAGAGATAGCCAGCCGATGTTGAACAGTGCGTTTAGGAACTCACGACCATAAAACGGTGGCCTTAACATGTGCAGGACTGTTGAAATCAGAAAAATTGATGCGTTTCCTAGCATCTCCAAAAAGGCTATTACTTGCCGTCCTAGCAGAGCAAAGGCCTGCAAAATCCGCATTAGTTGCCCTTGTAGCGTCGCGTATAGCGGTGCCCCATAGAGGTGAGAATTTCGTAGCCGATCGTACTTGCTGCGTTCGCAAGTGTATCGACCGACTGGTGTTGGCCCAAAAGTTCAACATGATCTGGTTCCGCTCCTAAGTCGGTCATGTCAACACCGATAAGGTCCATCGATATCCGCCCAATGACCTTGCAGGGAGTGTCGTTTGCAAAAACTGAAACGTTGGCGCCCATCGCTCGGATGATGCCATCGGCGTATCCGGCTGCGATTGTTGCGACACGGCTTGGACGCTCCGCAATCCACGAATTAGAATAACCGACACTTTCACCCTTGGCCACGTCTCTGGTCTGGATTACTGGGATTCCAAGATGCACAACTGGCGTCGCATTGATAAATGGAAGGCCGCCGTAAAGGCCAATGCCCGGGCGGGTCACGTCAAAATGATAATTTGATCCCAGTAGTATGCCTCCTGTGGCCGCGAGCGAGCGTGGCACGTCTATGTCATCAGTCATCTGATGAAACGCTTCCAATTGTTGGGCGTTCATCGGGTGTTCTATGTCGTCGGCGCAAGCCATGTGTGACATTATTAGTGAGGGGTTTCGCGGCAAAAGTAGCTCCCGAATCGCGAACCATTCAGGGGCTTCCAAACCGAGGCGGTTCATGCCGGTGTCAAGTTGAACACCGAATGGATGACGGGGCAAAGCCTCGATGTGACGGACAATCTGATCCATTGAGTTGAGCATCGGCGTGAGGCCCATATCGGAAATCATATCGGTATCACCAGCCATATGCCCACTGAAAATGTTGATTTCTGGGTCGGGTCCAACGGCCTGGCGTAGTGACACGCCTTCTTCGACGGTGGCGACAAAAAATCTATGCACGCCGATCCGCATTAGCGCTCGGGCAACACGATCAGCACCTAATCCATATGCGTTCGCTTTTACCACAGCCGCAGTTTCACTGTTGGACAATGCATCAAGATGCCGCCAGTTGGCGGCCAAAGCATCGAGATCAATAGTTAAGGTTGCAGTAGACATGTCGATATATGTTGTCGCCAACAGTCATGAGGTCAAGTGAAAATCCACATCAATAAGGCGAGTGGCATGGTAGGTGTTTTTCAAAGTCAACGTGGCTGGACTCAGCGTTGCCACGACAGAAAATAATATACTTGATACTTACATACAATTCACTTCAATCGAGCGTTAGGTTGATAATGCCATCATGCGGCGCGGGATTTTAAATGTTATCGTTGGAAAACTGTGATGTAGCTAAATATTTACACTTTTTTGCGCAAAGTAACCTGTCAGCTAGGCACATTCGGCGCACGTTTTTTCTTAAGGTCACCCCGCCGCAGATACATTTTGATTGGATACAACTTCACTTATTGGGCTCCTACTGCTCGGGTAGAAGCTAATGCGGGTAAATTCTCCCTTTCCTCTTGAAAGCTGCATTCATCAAAAATCACCGCCACCAACCTGTTGCCAAGGTTTTACAAGATTTCCAAAGCGAGTGAACTGGCCCTCGAAGCTAAGTTCGATGGTACCAATTGGACCGTGCCGCTGCTTGCCAACAATCACTTCGGCTTTTCCATGCAGGTGTTCCATACGTTCTTGCCAGACAGCCATTTCATCCAGGCGGTCGTCGGAGGGCTTTTCTCGCTCGGCGTAATACTCTTCGCGGAAAACAAACATGACGACGTCGGCATCCTGTTCGATCGCTCCAGACTCACGCAGGTCAGACAGTTGCGGACGCTTGTCATCTCGGTTTTCAACTCCCCGTGACAATTGTGAGAGCGCTACAACCGGAATGTTTAATTCTTTTGCAATGGCCTTCATTCCCATTGAAATCTCACCAATTTCCTGAACACGGTTTTCGGCTGTGCCTCTGCAAAGCTGTAGATAGTCAATGATCAAAAGATCAAGCCCGTGGGTACGCTTTAATCGACGTGCACGCGCAGCAAGTTGAGCTATGGGAAGCGCGGGGGTATCATCAATGTACAGTGGGCAAGCTTCCAGTGCCTTTGCGGCGTCCACAAAACGCCGGAACTCGGCTTCAGTCATGTCGCCCCGCCGAATCTGCTCTGATGGTACTTCTGAGGCTTCAGACAAAATTCGGGCTGCAAGCTGTTCAGCACTCATTTCAAGGGAATAAAAGCCGACAACGCCCCCTTCGATAGCGCCTTCGGAACCGTCAGGTTTGAGACCTCTCCTGTACGCCTTGGCAACGTTAAAGGCTATGTTTGTAGCAAGCGACGTCTTGCCCATCGATGGGCGCCCAGCAAGGATTAGAAGATCGGACGGGTGTAGGCCGCCAAGCTTTTTGTCCATATCAACCAAACCGGTTGAGATTCCTGCCAGCCCACCTTCGCGTTGATAAGCAGCATTGGCTGTATTGACCGCTTCCGTGACAGCTTTGAGAAAGGACACGAATCCGCGTTCGGTCTGACCTTGCTCTGAGAGTTGGTATAGCGCCTGCTCAGCCTCAACGATCTGTTCTTTGGGTTCGAGTTGTACATCCGCTTTCTTTGCCTTCGTAGCAATATTATTTCCAAGCCCAATCAGTTCTCGTCGGATTGCCATATCATAAATCATTTGCGCGTAGTCGCGTGCAGCAAACGCAGAAATAGCAGCCCCTGCGAGCCGGGCTAAATAAGCGGGACCACCGAGCTCTTTCAACCCTTCGTCATCTTCCAAGAACGCTTTGAGCGTTACTGGCGAAGCAAGATTGTTCTTCGCAATTCGAGCGGCTGCGACTTCGTAAATTCTTGCGTGCACAGGATCATAAAAGTGCTCACTCTTAATAATCGAGGCGACGCGATCAAAAATATCGTTATTGGTCAGGATGGCGCCGAGCAACTGCTGCTCAGCTTCGATTGAATGGGGCATAGGATCTGTGTCCGTTGCCTCGGTCCCGGTCGCATTTATGGTTGCGATTTCGTTCATTTGTAATTCCTACTGTCCCGACAGAGCCTCTATGAGCAGTATCTAAACCACGGTGTCGCGAAGGCGCAAATTGTATGTTTTTGTGGAACGACTGTGGATAAATTAGTTGTACCATATGTTGTCGGTAAAGGCCCAACGAGATCAGCATCTCGTAGCTCCGGTGTGTGATTTCGGCGGGTATACGCCGAATTATTTGGACTTGGGGAGCGTTAGTTTGTCATGCGGGTCTCTTGCCAAGCGCGTGGATTGTTAAGAAAGTTTTCGACTTCGGTCAGAGTGGTTTCGTCAAAAGAGTCTTGTGAGCGAGCCTCGGCAAGCACGTCCCACCACGTGCAAAGGTAATGCAGTTCAATCCCATTGTCGCCCAGACGTTTAATAGTTTCGGGAAAAATATCGTAGTAAAAGATCAGTGCGGTGTGCGCACAGGTAGCGCCAGTCTCTCGAATAGCCTTTACAAACGACAACTTAGATCCACCATCCGTGGTCATATCTTCGACTAGCAGCACCCGCTGTCCCTCTGTCATTACGCCCTCGATCCGAGCATTGCGGCCGTAACCCTTCGGCTTTTTGCGTACGTAAGTCATGGGAAGCGCCATGCGTTCAGCCACAAATGCGCTGAACGGAATGCCTGCTGTTTCGCCGCCCGCGATGTTGTCAAAAGTTTCAAAACCCGCGTCACGCATGATGGTAATTGTTAAAAAATCCATCAGCGCGCTGCGGATACGCGGAAAAGAGATTAACTTCCGGCAATCGACGTAACTCGGTGAGGGTCGGCCGGAGGCCAAAATGAAAGGTTGCTCGGAATTGAAGTCCACCGCGCCAATTTCAAGCAGCATTCGTGCAGAGAGTCGTGCTATTTCTTCTTTTGAGGGGTAGGACGAGGGGATCATCGAGTAATCCTTTCTAGAGTTAGGCAATTGGAGGGCGGCTGCATGCAGATACGGGTGTTTGGCCGATTGGAGATTAGGTTACGCTCCAATAAACCGGGAAACCGGGGTCGAACACAGTGACTTTTTCTTCACCGGCGTAGATTTTTGACGGGAAATTGGTTGGTGTGTCTGACTTTGTCAGCGTAATCGTGTCATTGTTTAACGGCATGCCGTAGAAGGCTGGCCCATTTTGGGATGCGAAAGCTTCGAGATGGTTGAGAGATTGATCTTCCTCAAAAACATGGGCGAGCAAAGCCATAGTGTTGGTTGCCGTGAAACATCCAGCGCAACCGCAGGCGTTTTCTTTAAGTGTGTCCACATGTGGAGCTGAATCGGTGCCAAGGAAAAACCGATTATCTCCCGACGTGGCTGCGATGCGTAATGCGAGGCGATGTTCTTCGCGCTTAGCTACAGGAAGACAATAATAATGCGGTTTAATTCCGCCCACAAGGATATGATTACGATTGATAATCAGATGGTGTGTGGTGATTGTCGCTGCGAGGTTGGCTTCATTTTCTCGAACGTAATCGACCCCATCGGATGTGGTAATATGTTCCATGATAATACGTAGCTCCGGTATGGAGCTTCGGATGGGCTCTAGCACTCTGTCAATGAAGATGGCCTCGCGGTCGAAAATATCTATATTATGATCCGTTACCTCTCCGTGAACACAAAGTGGTAGCCCGATTTCTGCCATCTTTTCCAAAATTCCAAATACTTTGCTGAAGTCTGATACGCCGGAGGCTGAATTGGTTGTTGCGCCGGCAGGGTAAAGTTTAACGGCCTTTATCAGACCGTTGGCGTGGGCTGCAGCTATGTCTTCAGTATTACTGTCTTCAGTCAGGTAAAGCGTCATTAGTGGTTCGAATGACATGCCGGCAGGCAGAGCGGCGAGGATCCGATCACGATACGCCAATGCCTGTGCACCGGTCACTACAGGCGGCATTAAGTTAGGCATAATTATGGCGCGGGCAAAATGGCGCGCGGTTTCAGGTAAAATAGCACGGAGCATAGCGCCATCGCGCAGATGTAGGTGCCAATCATCGGGGCGGGTAATGGTAAGACTTTTGGTCATACGCGCCGCTTACACAAATCGTCGCGCGCGATCCAGTGGTTGAAGGCAAAATTGCGGTTGAAATGCCCGGCAACCAACAATTTCGAGGTGTTTGTCGATAAAATTATGGAACGGAAGTCAAAATACGTCGACTAACTACCTTAGGAGTGCAGGGCTTGCTGTTGAATTAGGATTTACCGAGGGTTTGATGGACTGGGGCTGTGGTTTCTTTGTATTTCCAATCAAATTGATGCATCAAGAAAATTTATTGAATGTTATGTGAAAAGGCACGCCGTATGGGCGAATCAACTTGATGAGCCTTTCATAATAAAGCGCTCAGTATCTTGGATAAACGCGGCATTGATAATTTGATGCGCGATCCCAAATGAGAGCGCGAATAATTTAAAAACCTTTTTTAAAATCATTAATACTTGCTGTCGTTGGAATCCTTCGGCGAAACTTTCAACGATGAGTTTGGAGTGAGCTTTGAAGAGGCAAAGAACGCAAATCATTTCTTCTGAAAGAAAATCACTATAGAAAATAGGTGAAACGTTGAAGGATTGACTATCTCGAGTTGCGTCGGGCTATGGTCTGATCCAGTATTTGATTTCTGTCCTATTGGACCAAAAGTTGATCATGCGTTACCTTTAATAAAAATCCCCTCTGTAAAGACGTATCGCCGTGTGAATAAATGAGAAGAATAATCAATCAGCGCCATACTTAAATGACTTTAATTTGGCAGAATCTGAGACAGAATTTAGAGGCCCAGTTGTTGAATCGCATAATCCTTATTCTCGCATTTATGATGGTATTTGTGACCTCAGTTTTAGCGCAAGATTTTTCCAAAGCATTCGATGCGTATTCAGTTGGCGACTATACGACTGCAATAAAAGAGTGGACGCTGCTAGCCGAACAAGGGGATGCACATGCTCAGAGCAATTTAGGAAACATGTACAGAGACGGCGAGGGCGTTGATCAGAACTATAAAAAAGCAGTTGATTGGTACCGCAGTGCTGCTGAACAAGGACACGCCTACGCCCAAGCTCGGTTAGGCTTTATGTATTGGCAAGGCAACGGCGTACTGAAAGATGGAGTTATTGCACATATGTGGTTCAATATCGCGAATGCGAACGGGGATGAATTTAGTGGTGGAAGCAGAGAAGATGTAGCCGAAACAATGTCTCAACAGGCTATAGAGTCAGCGAACGCCTTAGCACGAGAATGCTTGAGCAGTGGCTATGAGAAGTGTGGATATTAGGCCCTCATCCGAAGCGCGTGAAATAAGGCTTTTGGAGCTTTTGCGCTAGTTGGTCAAAGCTAAATCTTTTCCAATTAATGAGGCCAACACAAAACATTGTCTTTGTTAAAAAACGGTGGGATCTATGGGGGACGCCGTTATTAGTCCAGCGGTGAAAATAAGTATCTTAATAAGCCTAAGCCGTTCTGCAATTTTTAGCGATCTAGTCAAAGTTGATGGAATTGGTCGCCTGACCAAACATATTCGTTGTAAAGTGCGAAACATTGATACTAACGATATGGTTTTCGTATGAAGCTGAAACAACGTGGACAAAAAATAGTTGTACCTTCAAATATTTTTCCCACGTTTTTAATTTCAACTAATTCACCTCGTGTAATCCCAATCACAACAATGAGAATCAGTAAGACGTGATTGCGGTTAAGCTATTTCACCTAAGTTGTCTTACACCATTTCGTTTTGCACACTGCCGTCTAAGGGCTCAAATTTCGCCGCTTGAATTGGAAAGATTGAGCCACTCTACAACTTTTGTCTTGTTCCCATGTCCTTGACCTGCTCGTGGGGCAGGTGCAGCGTAGACGAGCGAAAGCAAGAGGGAGCGTTATGCAGCAAATCAATAGTATCGGCGGAGTGCAAGACCTGCTGGAAGGGCAAGGGTATATCTGTGGCAGGCCACTCGCGACGGCTGTTTTTTTGTCGCTGCGACTTGGTCGCCCAATATTTTTAGAGGGCGAAGCAGGGGTTGGAAAAACTGAGATTGCCAAGGCTATCGCTGCCGCACTTGGACGCAAATTAATCCGATTACAATGCTACGAGGGCCTCGATGCAGCGAGTGCTGTTTACGAGTGGAACTTTGCTGCCCAAATGGTAGCGATACGAACAGCGGAGGCCAGTGGCTCGGCTGATAGGGATGTTTTGCAACGTGAGCTATTTGGCCCGGATTACCTTGTTGAACGTCCGTTACTTCAGGCTATGCGGCCGGACCCATTGGGCGCGCCGGTCTTGTTAATCGATGAATTGGATCGCACTGATGAACCGTTTGAGGCATTTTTGTTGGAGGCATTATCTGACTTTCAAGTAACAATACCTGAGATTGGGACGATTAAGGCGCCAGAACCTCCAATCGTGATCGTGACGTCTAATCGGACGCGAGAGGTGCACGATGCATTAAAGCGACGCTGTCTTTATCATTGGGTCGACTATCCGGATTTTACACGAGAAATCGAAATTCTTTCAAAGCGTGCGCCAGAGGCCTCGGAGGCTTTGAGTCGTGAAGTGGTTGCCTTTGTCCAGAAGCTGCGTGGAGAAGATCTGTTCAAAAAACCCGGTGTGGCGGAAACCATCGATTGGGCAAAGTGCCTTTTAGCTCTCGATGCGATAGAGTTATCTCCCGAAGTGATAGCGGACACTTTGGGTGCAATTTTAAAGTATCAGGACGATATTGCGAAGTTACAGGGGTCTGAGGCAAACCGTCTGCTTCAAGAGGCTCGGGCAAGTTTGGAAACTGCGTGATGTTGCGCCACATGATTTTGTATCGCTGGAGGCAAGACGTCGCCAAAGCATACCCAATTTCAGGAGTGGTTTTGCCGCGCCCGCCAGACAATTGGCTGGATCAATATCACCCGCTCAACCACGTTGATTTATACTCTGAATGCCAAACACCGCAGAATGTCGTTTTTGGTTCGACGCGCGGCGGCTTGTGCGAGAGGGCCGTATGAATGCCAAATCTGTGCTGAAATCGATTTTGGGAGTTGTGCGTTTAGTTGTCGAACCGGCGTGGGCGGCATACATCAAAATTATGTCAGTAAGCGTTAAAACGGGAAAAATTTTCTGTTTTCGCGGAGGGGGTTGGGTACATGGTTGAATTTCAAACTCTCGAAATTCCGGAATTTCCAAAACTAACCCACAACATAACTTGGTTTGCACGCGCGTTGCGCAAGGCGGGTTTGCCAATTGGATCGGGGCGAGTGATTGCGGCAATTGAAGCTGTTCGGGTTGCTGGTTTTTCAAAGCGCGAGGATTTCTTTTGGACCTTGCATGCCTGTTTTGTTTCTCGTCCCGAGCATAGGGCAGTTTTTGCGCAGATATTTAGGCTCTATTGGCGTGATCCCAAATTTCTTGAACACATGATGGCGATGCTTATGCCAGCCGTGGGCGGGGTTCAGGAGGAGCGGGCCGCCAATGCGGGCGCGAAACGTGCGGCTGAAGCTCTACTCGACGGTGTTCAGCGGGAAATACCGGACGTTCCAGAACAGGAGGGCTCTGAAATTGAAATCGATAGCTCACTGACAACATCGACTGAGGAGCGGTTGAGGACTTTGGATTTTGAACAAATGAGCACAGAGGAAGTGGCAGCGGCAAAGCGCATGTTGGCGCGCCTGAAGCTGCCTGTTCAGCCCATTTTGTCGCGACGCAGTAAAATGGATGCCATGGGGCGGCATGCGGATTGGCGGCGCACGATGAGACAAGCAATGCGTCAGGGAGGTGATCTGCAGAAATTAGCGCGGAAAAGCCCGCGCATTCGATGGCCAAACTTGATAATTCTCTGCGATATTTCTGGGTCAATGAGCCATTACTCTCGGATGGTTTTGCATTTTCTCCATGCCGTCGCCAACCAAAAAGGCGCTGGCTGGGCAAAGGTATACGGGTTTACCTTCGGCACCCAGCTGACCAATATCTCTCGCCACCTAGCGACGCGTGATGTAGACGCTGCGCTTGCTGCAGCGGGTTCGGAGGCTCAAGATTGGGAAGGTGGCACCCGTATTGGGGATTGCCTGCACGCATTCAACAGAGATTGGTCACGCAGGGTGATGGGGCAAGGGGCAGTTGTATTGTTGATTACTGATGGTCTGGATAGAGGTGAACCCTCGCAGCTTGGGCAAGCGATGCGACGTCTGCATTTGTCCTCCCGGCGGCTAATCTGGTTAAATCCACTATTGCGCTGGGATGGTTTCCTTCCCAAGGCACAGGGCATCCGCACTATGTTGCCTGAAGTTGACAGTTTTCGGGCAGGACATTCGATCGCAACTCTTGAACAGTTGGCAAAAGAAATCTCCCGCCCGGATGACGTAGGAGAGAAGCACCGCTTGATGGCGGCCCTTGGCGAGTAGCGACATCTTCAGTGGCAAGGTTCCACCGATGCCCATATTAACTTTCAGATATGAAAGGAACAGTCGATGGCGTCTTGTTCTTTGAAGATCAATCCCCCATCTTTCCTAATGCATATTAGCAAGGAGTGGTCATGGCCGACATCTTAGAAGGTGCACCCGAATTGGCGCTGAGCTGGCACAAGGCCGAGCGTGGAGCCGCCCTAGCCACTGTAGTGGAAACGTGGGGGTCCGCCCCACGACGCGTTGGTGCGCAGATGGTGGTTTCGGGCGATGGACAGATCGAAGGATCGGTGTCAGGTGGTTGTGTCGAAGGCGCGGTAATGGTTGAGGCATTAGAGTCCTTGGAAAATGGCGAGGGCAGCCTTTTAGAATTTGGTGTCAGTGATGGTGATGCGTTCGCGGTTGGGCTCGCTTGTGGTGGAACAATTCGCGTGCTGGTGGAGCCGATTGGTACAGTTCTTGATCAGACGGTCTTACAAGCTTTGGTCGATGCGCGGGCGGGGCGCCGGGCAGTTGCTTACGTTTGCGACCCAAAAATAGGGGGTGGCCGGCTTTTTGATGATGGGTTTCGTGACAGGTTTCGCATGGACAGATCTGGTATTGAAGATGACGGCCGCTTCGTTGCAATTCATAATCCACCTCTGCGAGTTGTAATCGTTGGTGCCGTACACATTGCGCAGGCGCTGGTACCCCTCGCGCGGATCAATGGCTTTGATCCAATTCTTGTGGATCCCCGAAGTGCTTTCGGATCGCAAGAAAGGTTTCCCGGCGAAACGATCATAGAGGAATGGCCAGATGAGGCCCTAGAAGAGATTGGAATGGATGAGAGAACTGCGCTGGTGTTGTTGACACATGATCCTAAGCTTGATGACCCGGCGTTGCATGTCGCTTTGAAATCTGATGTTTTCTATATCGGGGCACTTGGTTCCAAACGCACTCATGCAGGGCGAAGAGAGCGCTTACTGAAGGCTGGTTTTTCGGAAGAGGTGATAGGCCGAATTCATGGACCTGTAGGGTTGGACATTGGCGCAGCAGGGCCCTCGGAAATTGCAACGTCGATTATAGCTGAGATGATTCAGGTCTTGCGGGTCCGTTCATGAAATTTGGTATTGTCGCAGTTCATGATGCGTTGGGAGGAATTCTTGCGCATTCGGTACAAGTTGGAGCACGCAGGCTGCGAAAAGGATTGTTTCTTTCGCAAAACGAGATTGATGGGCTTTTGGGAGCTGGCTTGAAAGAGGTGACCGTTGCTCGGCTTGAATGTGGAGACCTTGACGAAAACGAAGCAGCGATGGTTTTAGCTGAAGCGTTGGTGCCGGATCCCAAAAAATCCCATCTTGAACTAACAGCGCCTTTTACCGGTCGGGTCAACCTTGTCGCAAACCGTCCTGGCGTAGCCGTGATGGATGTTGATGCGTTGATAGCTTTGAATGCAGTGAATGCGATGATCACACTTGCGACCGTGCCACCGTTTCAACAAGTTGGTGCGGGGCAGATGGTTGGTACGGTCAAAATCATTTCCTATGGAGTCACTCGGACCGATGTCGTCGCAGCCGCCAAAGCATCAGAGGCCGCCATCTGGTTGGCGCCTGTTGTGCTGAGAACGGCGTCTCTCATAATCACTGACATACCGGGCGGTCCGGGGGATAAAGGGCAGAGAGCTGTGGCAGCACGTGTCGAGGCCTTGGGTATGTTATTAGTTGAAACACAAATTGTCGCACATCAGACTGACGCGTTGGCACGTGCAATTGCCAAGTCTACGGGCGAGCTTGTTTTAATTTTGACTGGATCGGCAACTTCAGATCTTTACGATGTTGCGCCTGAAGCATTACGATGCGCCGGTGGTCATGTAGAGCGTTTTGGTATGCCGGTAGATCCAGGAAATCTGTTATTCCTTGGGCATCTATCGGGCAAGCCAGTGATAGGGCTTCCCGGTTGTGCCAAATCTCCAGCCCTAAACGGTGCCGACTGGATTTTAGCGCGTATCGCCTGCGGCATTGACGTCAGCCATGAAGACATTGCCAAGATGGGAGTGGGAGGGTTGCTCAAAGAAATTCCAACTCGGCCGATGCCACGTGAAAGACGGCGCTGAATCGGTCTATTACGACCAATGTCTAGGCAAATTTCAGCTATCAGGCGAAAAAGTTACTTCTCAATTGGAGAAGTCGCTGTTTAAACTCGTTTAGCAAATAAAAAAAGAAATCCAATTTGGGAGGAGCCAATGTCACAGGTCACAATGACTGTGAATGGTAAGGAAGCGTCCGGCAATGCCGAAGGACGCACCTTGCTTAGCCAATTCTTGAGAGATGCGTTGAACCTAACGGGAACGCATGTGGGGTGTGATACCAGCCAGTGTGGCGCATGCGTGGTGCATGTAAACGGTGAAGCTGTGAAGTCTTGCACCATGTTTGCCGCTGAAGCGGAAGGCGCCGTCGTGACTACAATTGAAGGTATGGCAGACGCTGACGGCTCGCTTGGCACAATCCAGCAAGCGTTTCAGGATCACCATGGTTTGCAGTGCGGCTTTTGTACTCCGGGCATGGTTATGTCGACGGCGGCTTTGTTGAAGGACAATCCAAAGCCGACAGAGGCACAGGTGCGCAACTATCTTGAAGGCAACATCTGCCGCTGCACCGGCTACCACAACATCGTCAAAGCTATCATGGCGGCGTCCGGTCAGGATGTCGAAGCGATGGCTGCAGAATAAAATAGAGCAATTTATTTGGTGAGGTTGATGTGTTACGCTGGATAGCTCGCATTCAAGCAGCGTCCTTCGCGCGTGACAATCACCCCAGAGGAGGAAGAACATGCCGAAAGATCATGGCATTGGCGCCAGCCCAAAGCGGCGCGAAGACGTAAGGTTTTTAACAGGTGCTGGAAACTACACCGACGATATTAACGTAAATGGTCAGGCCTTCGTAGCGTTCCTGCGTTCGGACGTTGCCCATGGGCGGATCAACAGTATCGATACCAGCGATGCGGCGGCAATGCCGGGAGTTGTACGGATATTCACCGGTGCCGACTTCGAGGGCGTTGGTGGGTTGCCCTGCGGTTGGGGCATTACTGATCGTCACGGTAACCCTCAGCAAGAGCCAGCACACCCCGTGCTTGCCCAAGGCAAAGTGCGCCACGTAGGTGATCCGATTGCTGCCGTTGTAGCTGAGAGCGAAAGCCAAGCACGTGACGCTGCCGAAGCAATCAAAACCGACATTGAGGAATTGCCGGCGGTTGTGGATATGAAGGCGGCGCTGGCAGACAACGCCGTAAAGGTGCACGATGATCTGACATCAAACCTGTGTTATGATTGGGGCTTTGTCGAAGAAAACAAGGCCGCCGTTGAGGAGGCTATCGCCGGAGCACATCGCGTCACTACACTGGAGCTTGTGAATCAGCGTCTCGTGGCCAATCCAATGGAGCCGCGCGTCGCAATTGGAGATTATGCTGCTCACTCTGGGGACTCCACACTATACACAACAAGCCAAAACCCACACGTCATACGACTTTTGATGGGCGCATTTGTTTTGGGTATCCCCGAGCATAAACTGCGGGTCGTGGCACCAGATGTGGGTGGAGGTTTTGGAACGAAAATCTTCCATTATGCCGAGGAAGCCTTTTGCACATTTGCGGCCAAAGCAATCAAGCGCCCGGTCAAGTGGACTTCTAGCCGGTCTGAGGCTTTCATGTCCGACGCACACGGTCGCGATCACGTTACGAAGATCGAGTTGGCGATGGACGCTGAGGGAAACTTTTTAGCTGTTCGCACCGATACCCATGCCAACATGGGCGCATATCTTAGTACGTTTGCCCCGGCTGTGCCGACATGGCTGCATGGCACGTTAATGGCAGGCAATTATAAAACGCCGCTGATATACGTGAATGTGAAGGCGGTATTTACCAATACTGTTCCAGTAGATGCTTACAGAGGCGCGGGGCGTCCGGAGGCGACTTATCAGCTTGAAAGAGTAATCGATAAAGCGGCGCGTGAGATGGGCATGGACCCGGTTGAACTGCGGCAAAAGAACTTCGTTACTGAGTTTCCTTATGAGACCCCGGTGGCAGTGGTTTATGATACTGGCGATTACAACGCGACGATGGACAAGGCTCTGTTAATTGCGGACCGTGACGGCTTCGCTACTCGGGAAGCGGCCAGCAAAGCCAAGGGTAAGTGGCGTGGAATTGGAATCAATAGCTACATTGAAGCTTGCGGGATTGCGCCGTCAAACTTAGTTGGGCAGCTCGGCGCGCGCGCGGGGCTTTATGAAAGTGCGACGGTACGGGTTAACGCTACCGGCGGTCTTGTCGTTATGACCGGTAGCCACAGCCATGGACAGGGCCATGAAACGGCCTTCCCTCAAGTGATCGCAGAGATGACTGGGTTGGACGAAAGCATGGTCGAAATTGTGCATGGCGACACCGCTACTGCTCCGATGGGCATGGGTACATACGGCTCCCGTTCCATCGCGGTTGGAGGCTCCGCTATGGTGCGAGCGACCGAGAAAATTATTAACAAAGCTAAAAAAATTGCTGCCCACCTTTTGGAGTCTGCTGACAGCGACATAGAGCTTAAGGATGGTAATTTCACGGTGGCGGGTACAGACAAGTCCATTGATTGGGGCTCGGTTTGCCTTGCAGCCTATGTGCCGCATAATTACCCATTGGAAGACATCGAACCAGGGCTAGAGGAAACTGCGTTTTATGATCCGGCGAATTTCACCTACCCTGCAGGGGCGTATATCTGCGAAGTTGAGGTGGACCCGGACACTGGCCAAGTCAGCATCGAGCGTTTCACGGCAGCGGATGACTTCGGAAACGTGATCAATCCAATGATTGTTGAAGGTCAGGTCCATGGTGGATTGGCCCAGGGAATTGGGCAGGCTTTGATGGAAAACTGCGTTTACGATGAAAACGGTCAGCTCCTATCTGGCAGCTACATGGACTATGCCATGCCGCGTGCCAGTGACCTGCCGAATTTTGACGTTGACCATTCCAGTCAAACGCCATGTACGCACAACCCGTTAGGCGTGAAAGGCTGTGGCGAAGCGGGTGCGATCGGCTCTCCACCAGCTGTTGTAAATGCTGTGGTCGACGCTTTGCAGCGCAATGGTAAGAATGACGTTACCCATATTGATATGCCACTGACACCGTCGCGTGTCTGGGCAGCGATGAATAGTTAAGGAGGACGAACCATGTATAACTTCGATTTAGAAATGCCCTCCTCGGTTGCGGAAGCCGTCGCCGCACTGGCGGATGAAGATGTTCAAGCGCTGGCTGGTGGACAAACGCTAATTCCAACTTTGAAACAGCGATTAGCTAGTCCGACGAAACTAGTCAGTCTGTCTGGTATCACCGAGATGAAAGGGGTGAGTATTGCTGACGGTGTGCTGACAATAGGTGGGGGCGCTACCCACGCAGAGGTAGCAGCAGACGCTTGTGCCCCGGTTGCTGCACTGGCAGCTAAAATCGGTGATCCCGCGGTGCGAAATCGTGGAACGATCGGGGGTTCGCTGGCCAATAACGATCCATCAGCTTGTTATCCGGCAGCAATGCTGGCGCTTGGAGCGACCATCGTTACCAACGTTCGTGAGGTTGCGGCTGATGACTTCTTTCAGGGAATGTTCACGACGGCGCTTGATGAAGGGGAGATTATTACGTCGGTACGTTGCACAATTCCCGAAAGTGCTAACTACCAAAAGTTCGAACAGCCTGCATCGAGATTTGCCCTAGTCGGTGTTTTCGTTGCAAAGTTTTCGGACGGGGTTCGTGTCGCTGTGACTGGAGCGTCTGAGGATGGTGTATTTCGGTGGAGTGCAGCGGAAGATGCATTGTCTGCTAATTTCTCTTCTGACGCTGTGCCAGTCGCACCAAACGCGGACGGTATGATTGCCGATCTTCATGGAACGTCTGCGTATCGAGCTCATTTGGTAGCAGTGATGACCAAACGAGCGGTTGCTGCCTGCGGCTAGTGGAACGCTACAGCTAAAATACAGGGCGTCTGCTCACGCGCAGGCGCCCTTTGTCGTGAAGTGAGGTGTCTTTGTTTTTTTGCTTGAATTCTATCAATGCCGGAATGCCCGAGTGAGGCCTACTTTCTTGAACTTTGCGGTCGTTCTGTAAACACTTGTCAATTTCCCAATCTCAAAACGCTGTACGTGGGATGGTGCTTGGGTGGAGGATTTTAAGAAAAGACGATCGTCAAGTGCGATACTTCACATGACCTTTGGATATATTTAGGTGCAATTTCATTGGTAGCAAATTTCATACCATTCGCGGCTAAAACGCTTGATTGCAACCTCTAACGTCTGCAATGGCGAGCGCAGCGATATTCGATCCAAAATAGTTCTCGAGTTAAGTAAAAACAGCGTTGGTTGGGAGGCAGAAGTTCAGTTTTTGGTCATAAAAAACCGTTCATCCCACATGGACGCTGTCATATTTTTAAAGCCCCCACTTTGAAAGTGGGGGCTAAAATCTAGGTTATTTTGGTAGAGGGCCAATCATCATAATCATTTGTCGCCCTTCCATTTTTGGCATGTTCTCGATCTTAGCCATAGCCGTAACGTCTTCGGCAACACGCTCAAGCAATTCACGTCCAAGATTTAGATGTGCCATCTCACGGCCTCTGAACCGCAGAGTAATCTTTACCTTGTCACCATTTTCAAGAAACTTGTAAACGTTGCGCATTTTGACTTCATAGTCATGCGTGTCCGTATTTGGGCGGAACTTCACCTCTTTGACTTCGATTGTCTTTTGCTTTTTCCGCGCCTCTGATTCGCGTTTTTGCTGTTCGTATTTGAACTTTCCGTAATCCATGATCTTGCAAACTGGTGGAGTTGCGTTTGGCGAGATTTCAACAAGATCTAGACCGGCCTCTTCGGCCAGCTGCATGCCTTTATCAGGGTTTACTACCCCGACATTTTCGCCTTCTGCGCCGATCAAGCGGATTTCAGTGTCGTTGATGCGTCCGTTTACGCGGGGTCCGGTATCGCGCTGCGGAGGCGCATTGTGAGGTCTGCGGGCTATGGTTTTTTTCCTTCAATGGTTAACAAGAGTTCAGTACCAATTTATTCGTGGTTTCTTGCCGACACAACCGCGGAAATGCGTGATTATGGGCTAATTTGCGCAGCTTTTCCCTGTTTGGGCAGACGACAAGGTTGTAGGCATCCCCACCAAGGTCGACTCACCTTGTCTGCGATTTGATTAAAGCGGTAGTCGAAAACAAAGAATGCCTTAACAATTTTCCAGAAATGTATGGTCGTCGATCAAAGTAAGTGCATTGGCGAATGTGTGTTTTGGAGCGTCACTTTATTGGCGTTAAATCGTTTTATAATGCCGTCCGGATGTATTTAGGTGGACGGCACTAAACACTCGATATTTCAATCAAGAAACGCTTTTTCGACCACGTATTGTGCAGGCTTTGAGTTGGCGCCTTCTTCTAAGCCGGCGGCTTCCAGCATGTCTTTGAGTTCTAGATTGAATGCAAGATTACCGCAGATCATCGCTCGATCATTGTCGGGGTTCAGTGGCGCGACGCCTAGATCATTATAAGCTGCGCCAGAATTGATCAGGTCGGTGATACGGCCCATCTTAACACTCGTCTCGCGCGTTGTGGTAGGATAATATTTTATTTTTTTCCAGAACCCGTCGCCAATCACTTCGTTTAAAAGTTCGTCGTCCTTGAGAGACGCGATGATGTTGCGGCTATACGTAAGTTCACCCACTTCACGACACGTGTGTGTAATGATGATTTCTTCATAATCTTCGTATGTCTGTGGGTCGCGCAAAAGAGAAGCAAACGGAGCAAAACCGGTCCCGGTTGCAAAAAACCAAATTCGTTTACCTGGCAGCAGGGCATCATGCACTAATGTCCCTACCGGTTTTGGGCGTAGTATAATTTCATCACCGGATTTTATGTGCTGTAGTTTTGATGTAAGCGGACCGTCTTGTACTTTAATCGAATAGAATTCGAGCTCTTCGTCCCATGAGGGAGAGGCTATTGAATAGGCGCGCAGTAGTGGTTTTTGTCGGTTCGTTTTTGGATCAGGATCACCCATCAGGCCGATCATCACAAATTCACCTGAGCGGAAACGCAGGGAGGCAGGCCGCGTGCATTTGAAAGAGAACAGTCGGTCTGTATAGTGTTTAACCTCGGTCACGTTTTGCGCGTCGGGCAGGGTGGGAACTTTTACAGCGTTGGTTTTAGTCACGGGAGTTTGCTCGGTCATATATAAAACGGGCGGGAATGCTCGTCTCCATTTATCATGTTACAGTAGGATTAGAAGGTGTTTCTGAGAAATGTCTTTGACATAAAATAAAAACTGAATCTTGCAATAGCGGGATCAAAGTGCACCGCGTAAACGAGCCTGATAGTCGTGCGCTTGCCAGTTAGATCGAAATAGCCATTCTTCTTCAGGCTGACGCTCCGCCAGTTTATTGGAGATTTCAATTTCGTCGAAGCCACATCGACGCGCCATTGCATATTGGTCTGAGATTATATGGCCTTTGGCACGCAACCGGCCGGCATAGCCTGCCAAACGAATTTGACGGGCAATAGTAAAGCCACGACCATCGGCAAAGTTTGGAAAATCGATGCGGATTATCTTAGCGGTCCGTAACTTTTTGGTAAGTGTAGCCGGGTTGGTATCCGATGTTACATCTAACGCCAAGACGTCATTTGCAGCCTCGTTCGAGGGAGCGAACCCAAGCGTCCAGTCGTCCGTCTTAAAGCCGTCATCGTTTACAATTACACTCATTTTTTTTCTCCTGTAGGTGCCATCTCAAGATTGCCAAAATGGATTCCACATTCATTTTTTTCATCGCCACGCCAGCGGCCAAATCTTGGACCTTCACCATCTGTGACACGTGAAGTGCAAGGTTCACAGCCTATCGAAGGATACCCACGTGCCACCATAGGATGACGTGGCAGGCGGTTTTCTTCCATATAGTTGCGGATATCTTGAGGAGACCAGTGGGCGAGCGGATTAATTTTGATCCGTCCCGTGAACTCTTCTACTTCGAAGAAGTTTAGATTGGCACGGATCCCTGATTGGAAACGCTTCCGTCCTGTGAGCCAACCATCAAAAGAGCGCAGTGCTTTTTGTAATGGCTGTGCCTTTCGCAGCGCGCAGCAGGTGTCTGCGTCATGCTTGTGTAGTAGACCATCTGGATCTTCTGCCCGCAGTGTAGGCACGGATGCGCGGATAATCCGTATGTTTCGCAGGAGCAAACGTTCGGCCAATTCCTGTTGGTAGACCAGTGTTTCCGTGAAGAGCATTCCGGTGTCTACGAAAAAGACAGGAATGTCTCGGCTGACCAATGAGCTAAGGTGCAAAAGGACTACAGACTCGGCGCCAAATGACGAAACGAGCGCAATCTTTCCGGCTTGCTGATACCGGATCGCTGCGTCAAGGACGGCTGTGGCCGAGTGATGCCGGTAGTGGGCATTGAGAGCGCTGACCACGTCTTGCACCCGATTTTTACGCGCGCCTTGAATATTATCCGTCGTGATTGGTTTCGGAACTGTTGTTGCGGAGCCATCATGCGGCATTGGCTTGGGCCTCGGGATAGAGGAATGCTTTAAACGGAGCTAAGCCCAACCTGCGATAAGCTTCGAGAAATGTCTCCTCAGGTCCTAAACGTACACTGAGATACCCGCCAACCAAACGCTCAATAGCTGAGACAATTTCGTCGTAGGCAAAGCCTGGCCCGGCACGTTCACCTATTTGGGCATCCCATGTCGCATCGCCGCCCAAAGTAATTTGGTAGTTTTCGACCCCAGCACGGTCGAGACCGAGAATGCCAATATGACCGACATGATGATGACCGCATGCGTTTATACAGCCAGAAATTTTGACCTGAAGATGCCCTATATCATTCTCCAGCTTCAGTTCGTCGAAGCGCTGTGCTATCTGCTGTGCGACTGGGATTGAGCGCGCAGTCGCTAATGCGCAATAGTCCATACCCGGACAGGCGATGATATCAGATATCATACCAACATTTGCGGTGTGCAAACCAGCATTGCGGAGTGCGTCGTAAACTGCGGGAAGATCGGATTTGTGTACATGTGGCAGAATTACATTCTGCTCATGACTGATACGCAGCTCGTCATGACTATATCTGCGCGCAATGTCTGCCAATACACGCATTTGCTTTGACGTGGCATCACCGGGGGTATCACCATGTTTTTTGAGAGATACTGTGGCGATGACATAACCAGGGGCTCGATGTTCACTTAAATTGGCATCCGCCCAGCTTCGGAACAGCGGGTTAACTGCACAAGCTGCGTCGTAGGAAGAAGTACCATCTTGGCGAAAAGTGGGTGAAGCGAAGTGTTCCTGGATTTCGGCAAGTACAGTCTGGTCGTAGCCGCTAAATCTCTCACGAACCTGCACAAGCCGCTTTTCCACTTGAGCACGAATTTCATCGATCCCAAGTTCATGCACGGTGATCTTGATGCGTGCCTTGTACTTATTGTCGCGGCGGCCAATCTGGTTCCAAACTGAAACGATTGATTCAATATACGGCAGGAGGTCAGCTTTGGGCAGGAATTCATTGATTACTTTTCCGATCATTGGCGTGCGACCAAGGCCACCTCCAATTAGAATCTGATATCCGATTTCGTCTGTTTCGCTCCTAACGATGCGCACGGCAAGGTCATGTGCTTTAAGCACTGTTCGGTCGGCTATCGCACCCGAGACGGCGATTTTGAATTTGCGGCCCATGAACTGAAACTCTGGATGATCGGTCGACCATTGTCTGATTAATTCCGCCACGGGACGTGGATCTTCGAGCTCATCAGCCGCTGCACCGGCAAAATGATCGGCAGTGACGTTGCGAATGGTGTTGCCAGATGTCTGGATCGCGTGCAAGTTAACCTCGGCAAGGGCATCAAGCATGTCCGGCACATCACTAAGTTTTGGCCAGTTATACTGAATGTTTTGACGAGTGGTAAAATGTCCATAGCCTTTATCCCACTTGTCCGCCAATAATGCCAGTCGATCCATTTGAGCTGAACTTAGTGTTCCGTAAGGAATGGCAACGCGGAGCATGTAAGCGTGTAACTGAAGGTATAAACCGTTCATGAGACGTAGAGGTTTGAATTCATCTTCGGTCAAGGCACCTGACACGCGTCGTTCGACTTGTTTGCGAAACTGACGATTGCGTTCGGCAAGGAATGCATCATCGAAACCGTTATATTGATACATTGGGGATCTCCTATGTCAGCGTCGATTTGAGCGCTGCAGGCTGCTATCGGCTTGTTTCCCGTGGAAATAGTTAGATGGGCCATTTCGACGAAATTTCTCTCGGAAATGTGTGGGCTCGGGGCCAGTTTGACCATTCGTCGCATCGGCCAGATAAGGCCCAACGATTTGCCCTGGCTGTCGCTCTGCCTCCAGCAACCGAAGTTGGCTGTGAGCCTCGTCAGTCAACAACTCAGCTTGGGCCAAATCACGTGTCCATTTATCGTCGACAGTAAGGTAAACCACATCACCTTCAATTAGAGCATTGGCGGTGACAACTTTGGATTTGTATGCGCGGACCATTATGCGAGCTCCTGTTTGGGACTTTCTGTATTCGATAGCGATTTGGACGATGCGCGCGGTGCAAGGCCCAGTAATGTGAGTGCTGGCCCACCTGAGCAATACGTTGCCAAATCGACGGGTAAGCGGGACAAAATGGTTGCGATTATTCGTTCATGCGGGCGAGAGGCGTTCTCGACGATCGTCACCGGCGTGTTAGGGTCCAAGCCATGCATCAGCAAGCGTCCCTGAATAAGGCGAGCGGTTTTCACCCCCATGTAGATAGCTGCTACTTCGCCACTGTGTGCGATAGCTTTCCAATCTTGATCGGCAAAGCCATTGGTGTCATGACCTGTGAGGAAGCGAACTGAACCGTTACGGCCACGACAGGTCAGGCTCTGACCGATACTGGCCACGGCAGCGGATGCGGCTGTGATACCGGGAACAATAGTCCAGCTTAGATCAGCACCCCCCAATGCGTCTATTTCCTCGTCGAGACGGGCGAAGAGAGTGCAATCTCCGCCCTTTAATCGTACGACTCTGTCGCCCGCGTGAGCATGCTTAACAATGAGCGAGTTGATGTCTGCCTGAGCCGTCGAGAGGCCAAAACCCTGCTTGCCCACGTCGATCAAACGTGCGGCAGGATTGATCACCTCCAAGACGTCACTGCTGACCAACCGGTCATGGATGACAACCTCCGCCCCCTGCAAAGCACGCAGCGCTTTCAAAGTGAGAAGTTCTGCGTCTCCTGGGCCCGCACCGACAAAGGCAACTTGCCCCGGGGCAGGTATGCGGTGGTTGGGTGTGGCCGTTGATCGGTGTGTATGCAAAACCATAGTGGAATCCGTTTGGTTGATCTGCCCCTATAATAGGAAATATTTCCATAAGTTGGCTAGATACAGATAAAAATAGAAACAAATGTTTTGATAAATGAAGTAATATATGATTTTATTCCGTAAATGGAGGAAAAATAGAATGGCATTGCGCATAGATGACATGGACAAGAAAATCCTTGGCGAATTGCAACGAGACGCGTCGCAATCACTTGACGAAATTGCAAAACGTGTTGGGTCGTCAAAGACCCCGGTCTGGAACCGGATTCGAAAGCTGAGAGAGGGCGGAATTATTCGCCAGCAGACAGTCTTGTTAGATGCAGCAGCGCTCGGATTTGATGCATGTTTCTTCGTGCTTATCCGCACTTCTGAGCATGAGGCTGATTGGCAGGTGGCATTCTTAGAGGCGTTGCAAGACCGACCAGAAGTGTTGGAAGCACATCGGCTGGCAGGTGATATCGATTACATTCTTAAAGTTCAGGTGAAAAATGCCAGAGCATATGACACGTTTTACCAAGCTTTAATTTCAGAGGTGAAGGTACACAATGTGACCGCTCTTTTGTCGATGGAGGAGATAAAGTCGACAACCATGATACCGCTGTAGTCTGGCTTTGGCGCCATCTCTAGTTTTTAAGAGGTGAGTTAGGGTATCACTTCGCTAAACTTTCACAATCAACCTTTCTAGACCGTGAAAGTGGTAGCAGTTGGCGAAGACTGGCAGACTGGCAATTGAAAGTCTTGGGCAACGTTCGAAAAGGATTGGCAAGGCAATTTCCATTTCTAATCGAGCCAGTGGTGCTCCAACACAAAAATGTAACCCGCCGCCAAAACTCATATTTGTTACCACAGGCCGTTTTGGATTAAACTGCTCTGGATTTTCCCAGACGCTTGGATCGCGGTTTGCCGCTCCAAGAAGAAGAGCTACTCGGTCACCACGCCGAAATGTATGGTGCCCGACTTCGATGTTTTCGTAAGCCCACCTAGTAAACATGTGCACCGGTGGCTCGTACCGCAAAATTTCCTCTACCGTTTGTTCGACGCATTCTGGTGAGAGCCAATCAGGGTCGACGTCATTTTCAAGTAATGTTTTTACGCCAGTTCCAAGGGAATGGACTGTGGCCTCGTGACCGGCGTTTAGCAAGAGAATGCAGGTTGCAATTAACTCAGGTGTGGAGAGCCTGTCACCAGACTCTTCGGCTTCGATTAACCGAGTAATAAGATCATCGCCTGGTGTTTGGCGTCGGGTTTCAATGTAGCCGGTGAGAAAGTTGGAAAATTCCGATGCGGCTTGTGCAGCGGCTTCTTCCTGCATTCGGGTGTGCACGGCCTGGTACATTGCGACCATTGAGTGCGACCAGCGCAGGAATTGTGGCGCCATTTCATCAGGAACTCCGAGCAGGCGCGCAATCGTAATTACGGGTACTTGCGAACAATACGCGTCGAGCAAATCAAAAGGCTCTGAGGGAAACTCGTCGATTAATTTATGGCAGAGTGCCTCGATTCCGGGGCGTAAATCTGCAATCGCCCGAGAGGTAAAAGCTCTAAGAACCAAAGATCGCAGCCGATTATGGCGTGGTGGCTCCAACTCTAGCATAGAGTGTGCCTCGACCGAGTAAAATGGTTCAAGATGCTTTGGAATCTCTGGCGCATATTCTGTGGGCACCTCGCGACCAAACCTGCGATCCTTAAACAACATGCTTACAAGCGCGTATGACAGTGCTGCAGGCATACCGTATTCCTGCCAGTGGAACATTGTGCCGTGACTACGAGCTTCTTGGTAGAAGGCATAAGGATTTTGAACAAATTGTGAGTCGGTCCGAGATTGTGACAATGTAATCATCGCGCCAGTGTCACCGTGCTAAAAAGATTGGCAAGGGGTGTTCTTCATTATGTTTGGGTTCCGCAAAAAAACGTGGCTGCCCGAAACAAGTTATATAATACCGGGGTGATGACTGGCATGATTTGGTCCACTTCTTAAGCTTAGCTGACTCGCAGGTCGCTGTCATCGAGGTTAGGGTGTGCCCATGACAACTTGGATAACGCATCGTGCGACGATTCTTGCATTTTCCCTTTTGGCACTGCTCGCTGTGGCAGGGGGCGTGTGGAGATTCGGGTATGGGCAGGCGCTCGACCAACTGGCGCGACGTGGCGAAGCTGACCTCGCTCTCGCAGCGGACAGGCTAACGGCACAATTACAACGCTATCAGGAGCTTGCTGTTCTGATGGCAGAACATCCGACGCTCCATTCAGTGGCTATGGGTGAGGGTGATTCAGAAGAGGCCCGTTTACTGCTTTTGGAAGCTGCTGATAAAACTGCGGCTCTCGATATTGTGTACGCTGCTGCGGATGGGCGCATTATTGTGTCAGCACAAGGTGGCTTTCCGGGAACTGATCGACTGAATGGAACACCCTATTTTGAACGCGCACTGCATGGAGCTCTGGGAGCTCATCACGCCGTGGATGAACGATATAATCGCAGAGCATTTTACTTTGCATCCCCTAGTTTTGGGGCAGATGGAAGGGTTAGCGCTGTTCTAGTGGTGATTGTAGATATCGAAAATGTTGAAGAAAATTGGCGTGGAGATAGACCAGCGGTATTCTTTGTGGACGAGAGTGGTGAGGTATTTATCTCAAACCGATCTGAATTATTGTTTTGGCAACGGCGCGGTGCGGATGTTGGGCTCGTTCCACCGAATGGCTTTGCTCCAACTTTTCGGCAGTACTACCGAGCTGGTCATGAATTGTGGCGATTGGATTGGGGCCCATATTTGCCGCAGAGGGGAATGCACGTATTTCAGAGCCTGCCGGTTATTGGAATGCGTGGCGAGACAATCGTTGATGTTACACCTGCGTTGCGTTTAGCGTGGCTGCAGGCCGCGGTCGTGGCCGCAGCAGTAATGGTATTTGGTTTATTGCTCTGGCAGGCGTTCGAGCGGCGACGTGTTTTGGCAATCGCGAATACAGAGCTGGAAGAAAGGGTAAACGAACGTACATATGCTCTGAGCCAAACAAATATTGCTCTGCGGCGGGAAATCACGGAACGCGAAGAGGCTGAGGCCGCATTGAAACGCGCACAAGACGACCTTGTTCAGGCTGGGAAATTAAGTGCGCTTGGCCAGATGAGTGCAGGTATCAGCCACGAGCTAAATCAGCCTTTGATGGCGATTCAAAGCTTTGCTGAGAATGGTGAGCGGTTTTTAGAACGTGGCAATCATCACAAGGCAGGAGAAAATCTTGGCCGAATTACTCAGATGGCAACACGGATGGCGCGGATTATTCGAAACCTGCGCGCTTTTGCTCGGAATGAAAATGAACCCATGGGTAAGGTTGATTTAATCGGTGTGATTTCACAAGCGGTGGAACTAACTGAACCAAGGCTACGTCAGGAAAGTGTCGCCTTGATATGGCAACCTGCGTTCCAACCGGCCCAAATTTTTGCTATCGGAGGAGAGGTGAGATTGGGCCAAGTGTTTGTCAACTTGATCAATAATGCTGTGGATGCGATGGCGGATGTGGATCGACGAAGAATTACCATCGAAGTTGAAAATGGTGCGCGGTTGTCGGTAATTTTGCGCGACACTGGACCTGGAATTGCACAACCAAACCGTATTTTTGATCCATTTTATTCAACAAAAACTGTCGGAAGTTCGGAGGGAATGGGGCTAGGGTTATCGATTTCATACGGTCTTGTTCAAAGTTTTGGTGGCAATATTCGAGGGATAAATGCGCCGGATGGGGGGGCAGTCTTTACTGTCGAACTAGATTATTGGGAAAAGGATGAGGTTTCATGACGGCACCAATACTGGTGGTCGATGATGATCCGATCGTGCGTGAGGCTCTCACTCAGACCTTAGAACTTGAGGAGCTCCAAGTAATCGCGGCGGGATCTTTTATTGAAGCCAAAGATCACATTTCACGCGGCTTTGGAGGCATTATTTTGTCTGATTTGCGAATGCCGGGGAGAGATGGGTTTTATTTGCTAGAGTATACGCAAGGTATTGACGCGGAGCTTCCTGTGATCTTGTTGACTGGTGAAGGGGACATTCCCATGGCGGTGAAGGCGATGGGGCAGGGTGCTTTCAGTTTTCTTGAAAAGCCTTGTACGCCATCGGAGTTGGCTACAGTCATAGCCCGGGCACAAAAAGCGCGGGACATGGCTCTTGAAAATCGTCGCTTGAAGGAGCAGTTGGAAACTGGCGACGCAGCGGCGAGACTCGTGTTTGGGTCTTCAAAACAGGCTGAAAGATTGCGAACTGAGGTGCGCAAAGTGGCGCGGATCGGCACAGAAGTGCTGGTTACAGGTGCCCCGGGTTCCGGTATTTCAAAAATTTCTGAAGTAATTCATTTGTGTTCGCCAGTAGCTAAAGGTCCATTTGGCAAGTATACGTCCGCCAAGATGATACCGGGGCAATTCGACAAGGCTGTGGCAGATGCCTGCGGCGGAAGCCTGTTTTTGGATGAAATCCAATCTATGCCGATGGATACCCAGTTTGATCTGATATCGTTGATGGATCAAAATAATCATCCGCGGCTGATATTTGGCAGTGCTGCGAATTTACATACTGCTGTCGAGTCAGGCACCTTACATGCAGATCTTTATTACCGTATGGATGCCTTGCAAGTGCGCATCCCCTCGCTCTCTGAACGTCCGGAGGACATTCCAGTTCTATTCCGCCACTACGTTGCGCAGGCGGCTGAACAATCTGGAGTGAAGGCTCCCGAAGTGACACCAGAGGTGGTCTCAGGTCTGATGGCTCGGGAATGGCCCGGAAATACGCGTGCTTTGATGAGTGTTGCCATGCGATTTGTATTAGGTTTGCCGGGTGAGGAAACTCAGGGTGGCGAATTAGGTTTGGCTGAGCAGATCGCTCAAGTGGAACGATCACTTCTTGTGGAGGCATTGCGACGCCATCAGGGTAGAGCGTCTGTTGCAGCTATGGCGTTAAAGTTACCACGCAAGACGATGTATGACAAATTGTCAAAATACAGATTAAAGCCGGAAGATTTCAGATAATTGACGTCTTTATTACTTTGGCTACGGGTTTGATTTTTAGCGAACGAATTGGGCTTCAGCGCCTTAAGTTTTGTGCGAAAAACCGCACAATTCTGCCAATTGAACGTGTGGAAATTCGCACTTTTGGAATGCGTTATTTGAACAAAATGTCGCATTTAAAACCATATTAGCCTGAAAGTGCTGAATAAATGCTGACTTTTTCAAATTTGAAAACAAAGTGTTGAGGCGCACTTTCTTAAAGGTCAGAATTTCAAAGTAATGCCTCTAGGGGTGTGAAACGATAATGATTGTGAAACTGGGAGGAGACCCAATGAAATTTTTAACAACAGCAGCAACTGCGCTTGCTCTAGTCGTAACTGGCGCAACCGTTGCGAGTGCAAGCTGCGACGCAGGTGAAATCGTCATCAAGTTCAGTCACGTGACTAACACTGACAAGCACCCCAAGGGGATTGCTGCTACACTGCTGGAGCAACGTGTAAATGATGAGATGAATGGCAAGGCATGCATGGAAGTGTTCCCGAACTCGACCCTGTATAACGACAACAAGGTTTTGGAAGCCATGTTGCAGGGTGACGTCCAACTTGCAGCACCATCACTGTCAAAATTTGAAAAATTCACCAAGCAATTTAGAATTTTTGACTTGCCATTTATGTTCAAAAATGTCGGCGCTGTTGACGCCTTCCAAGCGTCAGACGCAGGTCAGGGCCTTCTCAATAGCATGCAACGCCGTGGATTGCAGGGGTTAGGTTACTGGCATAATGGCATGAAACAGATGTCAGCCAACGTTCCCCTTGTTTCGCCTTCGGACGCAAACGGCCTGAAATTCCGTGTTCAGTCATCAGATGTTTTGGTTGCACAAATGGAAGCCATCGGTGGAAGCCCGCAGAAAATGGCCTTTTCAGAGGTTTATGGCGCGCTCCAGCAGGGCGTTGTGGACGGCCAGGAAAACACCTGGTCTAATATCTATGGTAAGAAGTTCTTCGAAGTACAGGATGGGGTCACCGAGACCAACCATGGCATTATCGACTATCTTGTCGTCACAAGTGTTGACTGGCTGGATAGCTTAGATGCTGATGTGCGTGATCAGTTCCTCACTATTCTCGGTGAAGTGACTGAAGTCCGTAATTCGGAGTCGACGAAAGTTAACGACCAAGCCAAGGACGCAATTGTAGCCGCTGGTGGTGCAATCCGTAGCTTGGATGCTGGGCAACGTCAGGAATGGGTAGACGTGATGAAGCCTGTTTGGGAGCAATTCTCAAAAGATGTTGGTCAAGAAAATATTGACGCGGCACAGGCAATCAACGCCTCAATGTAATCAGTTTAGCAATGTAATTGTTAGATAACAAAAGTGGGCGGGCCTCGAATGGTTCGCCCACTTTTCAAAATCATGGTTGAGACGTTTGACGAACCTGATCATGTTCAAAACGGGGCAAGGGTATAATGCAAACCAAGCAAAGCTTTATGGATCGGATTGAGGAAACGTTGATTGCGCTCCTTCTTGGTTTGATGACGGTGGTGACATTCGCCAATGTTATCGCACGGTTCGGATTTAATTCTAATATTTTGTGGGCACTGGAACTGACTGTGTTCATGTTTGGCTGGCTGGTGCTGTTGGGTGCTTCATATGCGGTCAAAAAACATAGCCATTTGGGTGTCGACGCCATTTTGAACATGGTGTCTGCCCCGGCAGCGCGCGTAATGGGGTTGATCGCGGTGGCGTGTTGTCTGATTTTTTCTTTTCTCCTCTTGAAGGGTGCTTACGACTATTGGGCGGTATTTGCTGACTTACCGCCAACATCGGGACGTTGGTTCCCGACTGGGTTCGCCGAGAAGTTTCGCAGCCAATCCTTTTATGAAGTGCAGGACGTGCCGATGCTAGGGTTCCTGCGCTTTTTAGAAGACTGGATTAATTACGGAGAGGAATACGAAAAGCTGCCGAAGGTTGTGCCGTATCTGGTGTTGCCGGTTTCGATGTTTCTGCTGCTGTACCGTTTCGGTCAGGCAGCACTTCAGATCTGGTACGGGGAAATTGACCGTCTGGTGGCGAGTCACGAAGTAGAGGATGAAATTCAAGAAGTGCGGGCTCAGCAAGGGGACCATGAGTAATGGATGTTTTTCTTCTTTTTTCGATGGTGATCGGTTTATTGCTGATTGGAGTACCAATTGCAGTGTCTCTCGGTCTGAGCTCAATCTTGTTCTTGCTATTGTTCTCGGATGCGACGTTGGCGTCGGTCGCGGGAACATTGTTCGAGGCATTTGAAGGACATTTCACCCTTCTTGCAATTCCTTTTTTTATACTGGCCTCGTCATTTATGACCACTGGTGGAGTTGCAAAAAGGATTATCCGATTTTCAATTGCCTGTGTAGGGCATCTACCTGGCGGCCTCGCGATAGCGGGCGTCTTCGCATGTATGATGTTTGCGGCATTGTCTGGTTCTTCACCGGCAACCGTTGTCGCGATCGGGTCTATTGTAATTGCGGGTATGCGTCAGGTTGGCTACTCTAAGGAATTTGCTGCAGGTGTGATTTGTAATGCAGGGACGCTTGGCATTTTGATTCCCCCATCGATCGTGATGGTCGTTTATGCCGCCGCGGTCGAAGTATCGGTTGGTCGCATGTTTCTGGCGGGCGTTATCCCAGGGTTATTAGCTGGGCTCATGCTCATGGTTACGATTTACGTCATGGCAAAAGTTAAGGACCTTCCAAAAGGTGACTGGCAGGGCTGGAGTGAAGTCTTTGAGGCTGGCCGTGACGCGGGATGGGGATTGTTCTTAATAGTGATCATTTTGGGTGGTATCTATGGTGGGGTCTTTACGCCGACCGAAGCAGCGGCAGTGGCGGCAGTCTATGCGTTTTTGATTGCTAGCTTTGTATACAAGGACATGGGCCCACTTGCAGAGCATTCTAATGGTGGATTTAAAGGATCAATCATCAGAAAACCACTTTCGTTGGTGACAGTGTTTTTCCATGGAGACACGAAGCATACCTTATTCGAGGCAGGCAAGCTGACAGTGACGCTGTTATTTGTGATCGCGAATGCTCTTATATTAAAACATGTTCTTACAGAACAGCAGGTGCCACAGCATATCGCTGGCGCGATGCTGAGCGCTGGCTTTGGACCGGTAATGTTCTTGATTGTGGTAAATGTAATCCTGCTTATTGGTGGGCAATTCATGGAGCCCTCGGGCTTGCTTGTGATTGTTGCACCGCTTGTGTTTCCGATAGCCATTCAACTTGGAATAGATCCCATCCATTTGGGGATCATCATGGTAGTTAATATGGAGATTGGTATGATAACGCCGCCAGTTGGTCTGAACCTGTTTGTTACGTCGGGGGTTGCTGGCATGCCAATGATGGGGGTAGTACGTGCAGCCCTGCCGTTCTTGGCGGTTTTGTTCGTATTCTTAATTATGGTCACCTATATTCCTTGGATTTCGACGTTTTTGCCAAATACGTTCATGGGACCGGAGATCATCACAAATTAACCATTTGTGGCTAGATAGCAAATTTAATGACCTCCGAAATTCCGGAGGTCATTTAGCTTTTAGAGAAGATCGAGACAACACTTTTGAGTGGTTTAGACTGACCGCAACGGCTTGCTTCAGCTTTTTACCTGCGCCGAGCCGATCGCTAGTTACTAATTGCAAAAGATTTTTGTCGTACGTGGATCATGCAGCGCCAAGCGCATCGATTATGCCGCGAAAATCCGCTGCTTTAAGGCTAGCCCCGCCTACAAGGGCTCCATCGACATTAGCCACCGCAAATATATCGGTTGCGTTATTTGGTTTCACGGATCCGCCATAAAGCAGTCGCACGCCCTCCCCGACTTCAAGTCCAAATCTGCTTAGAAGCTGACCACGGACAAAATCATGTACCTCATGAATTTGCGCTATTGTTGGTACCTTTCCCGTGCCAATTGCCCAAATTGGTTCGTATGCAACGACAAGTGTTTCACCGGTGACACCGTCGGGTATAGAACCGGACAGTTGTTTTCCGATTACATCTAAAGTGTCGCCTGCTTCGCGTTCTGACAGGCTTTCACCGACACAAACAATCGCTATCAAGCCTGCGTCAACGGCGGCGCGCGCTTTCTCCTGAATCTGTTTGTCAATTTCATTGTGATCCTGTCGTCTCTCTGAGTGCCCAATGATCACAGCACTCGCCCCAGCGTCGGCTAGCATTTGCGCAGAGACATCACCAGTGTGGGCGCCGGAGGGGTTGGGGTGGCAGTCTTGACCACCGACAGCAACATCGGAACGCTTCGTCAGATCGGCCGCGCGGCTCAGCAGGGTTGAAGGTGGGCAAACCAAGATGTCCGTTTCCTCGGGTGCGGGAGAGGCCGAAAGAATTTTAAGCTCCTCCAGAGCGCCACTGAGCCCGTTCATTTTCCAATTTCCAGCAGCAAGTTTGCGACGCATTTCAGCCCCTTTCCAAAGTTAAGTCTTTTAACCGTCTCGGACTTGTGAAGCGCACAGTCAAGTTTGTTGGTAAATTTTTTCTCAATCAAGAATCGGCGGGATTTTAATATCAACCTGCTTTGCAAGGTCATCGACATTTTTGAACTTTATCGATTCACCACATCCGCATGCATCAGCAACGTTTGGATTGTTAAATTTGAAGCCTGATTCAAGAAGCGACACAGTGTAATCGATTTCTGTACCAAATAAGAACATTTGGGCCATGGGAGCAATTATTACGCGAGCCCCGCTTTGTTCCACGATTTCGTCGTGTTGATCGGCTTGATCTACGTAATCCATCGTGTATTCCATGCCTGCACAACCGCCCTTTTTGACGCCGATGCGTAGGCCCGCATGACCCTGTGCAGCCATCAGTTTCGAGATTTGTGTAACCGCTGCCGGTGTCATCGTTACGGCTTTTTTACCAAGACCTCCAAACATTAAAACTTCTCCTGAAACATACAAAAACTACATAAACCCTAGTTCTAGGCGGGCTTCATCTGACATCATTTCCATACCCCATGGTGGCGACCACACGAGTTCGACGTTGATGCTTCGAACCCCGGCTACACCTGCTACGGCCTCTTGGACCCAACCGGGCATTTCGCCAGCAACAGGGCAACCGGGCGCGGTAAGCGACATAGTCACAGCGATGTCGCTATCGGCATTAATAATGATCGTGTAAATGAGGCCAAGATCGTAGATGTTCACCGGGATTTCCGGATCATATACACTGCGACATGCCTCAACGATCTGTTCGTAAAGTGGGTGATCCGTGCTTGACGGAGGTATCAAAGGCGCGCCTTCTACGGGCTCTTGCGCTTGGTTGGGGGCCTGCTTCATGGCGGTTCCTCAATTATTCCTGACTTTTTATATAGGACAAAGTTATCTAAGGTCTAGAGGGGGAAATTGTGCAAATAGGCGCACGGGCTCTGGATCGTTATTACATCAGTGCCACTTGACGATTTCTAGCACAGCTTGCTTGCTTTGATGCACTTTGGTGATCATTTTTAATCATTAATATCATGATCAAACGTTTTTACTTGTCCAGTGCGAAGGGAGAACACCCGGCGTAGAAGCAGCCAAGAAGCCAGCGACAGGGCTGCAAATGCAAGAAGTAACATCGGCGTAGACAAGAGTTGAAGTGGGCCCAGTAAGAGCAGACCTGTTATGGCGGCGCCGATTGCGAAACCAAGGAAGATCCAGCCGGGGATAAGGACCTCTAGGATTACCAAGAGAAGTGCAAAAGCAAGCCATACCCACCAGTTGGTCATGAGGTCTGTCATTTGCCTCGTCCTTGAAGCAGTTTGAAGGCGTCGCCGAAAGCTTCCAGCGCGGCGGAAGGGACGATGACAGTTTGGCTGCCTGCGCTTCCACCGAGGCTATTCAGAGCCTCAACTTGTTTCAGGGCCACTTGGTATTGTGCGGCTTCAATACCATTTTCATGGATTGCCTTTGCGACTACCTCGGTGGCATACGCCTCCGCGTCGGCCTGCACACGGCGTGCCTTAGCGGTTTGTTCCGCAGCGTAAAGCTCGGCGTCGGCATTAAGCTCCACAGCGCGTTTTGCACCTTCGGCTTCTGTCACTTGAGCACGTCTGGCGCGCTCGGCATTTAGCTGTTGTAGCATCGCCTCTCGGGTGGCCATGTCGAGATTGACGTCAAGTATCTCTGCGCGGGTCACTTCAATGCCCCAGTCATCCACTGCATCTTCAACAGCTACTTTGATGGTGGAAATGAGCTGCGCGCGGTTTGCCTGTACCTCGTCAAGGTCCATTTTGCCAATCTCGGCTCGCACGATACCAGCCACGGTCGTAGCGATGGCGGCGTCGGCGTCGCGGATTCGGTAAACAGTTTTTTCTGGCTCGATGATGCGATAAAACACAGAAGTTTCGACCTGGACCAACACATTATCTTTTGTGATCGCGTCTTGGCTGGCAGTAGGAAGTTGGCGCTCCAAAATCGAAATTTTGTGACGCGCCACGTCTAGAAACGGTACAATGAAGTTTATACCGGGGCCAAGCACAGCATGCAGGCGGCCAAAGCGTTCGATTACAAATTTTTCTGATTGGGGGACGATACGAATACCTTTAAGCACAACGACGATTAAGAAAACGGCGCCTAGGATTAGGACGATGTTTTGTGAAAGGAGTTCAATCAAAATGTCTTCGGTCATGTATTAGGCTTCCTGTGGGCGTGATTTCGCTCTGTGGTTTTTATTTGATGCTTTTACTGGTGTTTTACAAGCCGATACTGAAAGCTTAAACAGGGGAAAATCATGTCAAATCTCCCCGTGAAGGCCCGCAAATGTCTGAAAAATTTTCGTTTTCTTTGAACGCTACCGACGGTATGGCACGCACTGGAGCAATTTCGACTCCGCGTGGTGCGATACGCACTCCTGCGTTTATGCCAGTAGGCACTTCAGCGACCGTAAAAGCTATGATGCCAGAATCTGTACGCACAACGGGCGCAGACATCCTATTAGGCAATACGTATCATCTGATGCTGCGCCCGACGGCTGAGCGAGTTCATCGGCTTGGAGGTTTGCACAAATTCATGAACTGGAAGCGCCCGATTTTAACGGACTCAGGAGGCTTTCAAGTGATGTCGCTCGCCGGATTGCGCAAACTCACTGAGGAGGGGGTTACATTTAAAAGCCATATCGACGGGTCCAAGCATGCCCTTACACCAGAGCGCTCGATGGAAATACAGCGCTTATTGGGCAGTGATATTGTAATGTGTTTTGATGAGTGCCCGGCATTGCCTTCAGATCGTGATCGGATCGCTGAAAGCATGCGGATGTCAATGCGTTGGGCTCAGCGCAGTCGTGACGCGTTTGGTGACCGTCCTGGTCATGCGCTTTTTGGTATCATGCAAGGCGGCCTTGAGCCAGATCTTCGCGAAGAATCAGCAGAGTCACTCAAAGACATCGAATTTGACGGGTACGCCGTGGGTGGGTTGGCTGTTGGTGAGGGGCAACAGTCGATGTTTGATTGCCTGGATTATGCGCCAAATTTTCTGCCGAAGGACAAGCCCCGATACCTGATGGGCGTGGGCAAACCTGACGATATCGTCGGGGCAGTAAAGCGTGGTATTGATATGATGGACTGCGTTTTACCGTCTCGTTCTGGGCGGACTGGACAGGTGTTTACGCGCTATGGTGTCATCAATATTAAAAACGCGCGGCATGCAGACGATCCGCGTCCGTTGGATGAAATATGTTCTTGCCCAGCATGTTCAAATTATTCGCGGGCTTACCTTCATCACGTATTTCGCGCCAACGAAATGATCTCTGGCATGCTGTTGACGTGGCATAACTTAACTTACTTTCAGAACCTCATGCAGGAGATGCGCGATGCCATCACGGCTGGCTCTTTCAAAGACTGGGAGTCGAATTTTAATGCAGTTAGAGCGCAGGGCGATGTCGAGCCAATAACAAACATCTAAATTGTGAATTCCGACAGAACGTTGCCCCTAAGCGTGTTGCGTCTCACAACGCGCACCTTTGGGCAAAGATTGCATCCCAAAAGAATAACCTGAGTGAAAAAGTGGAGTGAGTTTCTCGATCGTGCCGACCCAACGTGGCGAATTTTAGCGCGTAAATAGACCATTGCCTTCTTGCGCCTAGCTTTGGGCGCAGGCATTGTGCTTTCCACCGGGGTGCAGGTTGAAAACGGTGCGCGCTATCCCCAATTTAACAAATCAGGAAACGGAAACGATCAAATGGTTGCTGTGAGACGGGACCGGCGTCGTTTTGCTAAGAACAAGGAAAAAGTATGCAAGAACCCCTGAACACGTCTTATCCGGTTTTGCCGCTGCGCGATATCGTGGTGTTTCCACACATGATCGTGCCTCTTTTCGTCGGGCGCGAAAAATCTGTTCGAGCGCTGGAAGAGGTAATGGCAGACAACAAGCAGATTTTGCTGTCCAGCCAAATTGATCCCTCAGAGGATGATCCATTGGCCGAGGGCATCTACCGTTCAGGAGTGCTCGCAAACGTTCTGCAGCTTTTGAAACTGCCAGACGGTACGGTCAAGGTTTTAGTAGAAGGCCAGCGCCGAGTTCAGATCACTGATTTCATCGAGAATGAAAATTATTTTGAGGCAAGCGCGGAATATTTGTCGGAAGTACCTGGTGATGCCGCGACAATCGAGGCTCTTTTGCGCGCGGTTTCGGATGAGTTCGAACGCTATGCGAAGGTGAAGAAAAACGTTCCTGATGAGGCGATGTCGGCGGTCTCAGAGAGCGAAGAGCCGTCAAAACTAGCGGATTTAGTTGCCGGGCATTTAGGCATTGAGGTGGCGCAAAAGCAGGAACTTCTGGAAACGATGTCTGTTAGTGAGCGGCTCGAGAAGGTCTACGGACTGATGCAAGGCGAAATGAGCGTTCTTCAGGTGGAGAAAAAAATCAAAACCCGCGTCAAAACTCAGATGGAGAAAACGCAGCGAGAATACTATTTAAATGAGCAGATGAAGGCCATCCAGAAGGAGTTGGGTGATGGTGAAGAGGGCGAAGGCGAAATCGCCGAGTTAGAAGATAAGATTGCCAAAACAAAGCTGTCCAAGGAAGCAAAAGAAAAAGCTGACGCCGAATTGAAAAAGCTTAAAAATATGAGCCCGATGAGTGCTGAGGCAACAGTTGTGCGCAATTACCTGGATTGGATGTTGTCGATTCCATGGGGTAAAAAAGGCCGAGTAAAGAAAGACCTAAGTAAAGCCGAGACGATACTAGACGATGACCATTACGGGCTGGAAAAGGTTAAGGAACGTATTGTGGAATACCTCGCGGTTCAACAACGTTCCTCGAAGTTGAAAGGCCCAATCCTTTGCCTGGTAGGACCGCCGGGTGTTGGAAAAACTTCACTTGGAAAATCCGTAGCGCGTGCCACAGGACGTGAATTCATTCGTATTTCGCTTGGTGGTGTGCGCGATGAGAGCGAAATTCGCGGTCACCGCCGGACTTACATTGGTTCGATGCCGGGTAAGATAATTCAAGCATTGAAAAAAGCGAAAACAACTAACCCGTTAATACTATTGGACGAAATTGACAAAATGGGTCAAGATTTCCGCGGTGACCCAGCTTCGGCCATGCTTGAAGTCTTGGATCCGGAGCAAAATAGCACATTCGTAGACCACTATCTCGAAGTGGAATACGATTTGTCGAACGTGATGTTTCTAACAACGGCAAATAGCTATAACATGCCTGGTCCACTGCTTGACAGAATGGAAATTATCTCGCTTGCCGGCTATACTGAGGATGAAAAGCAAGAGATTGCACGTCAGCACTTAATTGACAAACAGGTCAAGAATCACGGCCTCAAAAAGAATGAGTTTGCTTTGGCTGATGAAGCACTTCAGGAGATGATCCGCACCTACACGCGAGAGGCTGGAGTACGAAACCTAGAACGAGAAATTGCGAAATTGGCCCGTAAAGCCGTGACGCAGATTGTGCGAGGTGCTACGAAAACCGTCGAAGTTACAAGGGAAAACCTTGACGACTTTTTGGGCGTGAAAAAGTTCCGGTATGGACTTGCTGAGCAAGCGGATCAGGTGGGCGTTGTAACTGGGTTAGCGTGGACCAGCGTCGGTGGCGACCTGCTACATATTGAGGCGCTGAAACTCCCCGGCAAGGGACGCATGAAGACAACTGGTACGCTTGGGGACGTGATGAAGGAATCGATCGACGCAGCCTCTTCATATGTGCGGTCAATTTCACCACAGATTGGTGTTAAGCCGACCAAATTCGACAAAATTGATATTCACGTTCACGTTCCTGATGGTGCAACACCAAAAGATGGGCCATCAGCAGGGTTGGCAATGGTCACATCAATCGTGTCAGTTCTAACAGGTATCCCGGTACACAGAGACATTGCTATGACTGGTGAGGTTTCTCTGCGTGGCAATGCTATGCCCATTGGTGGATTGAAAGAGAAACTTTTGGCGGCGCTTCGGGGCGGTATCAAAACTGTGCTGATTCCAGAGGAAAACGAGAAAGACCTCGCGGATATTCCAGATAACGTTAAGGAGGGATTAAAAATAATTCCAGTAAGTCACGTGTCTGAGGTGCTGAAGTTGGCGCTTGTCGGTACGCCGGAAGCCATCGCTTGGGATGAGGACGCCGAGGAGGCGGCGGCTGCGGCGGCCATGGCGGCGGAAAAAGGATCTGTAGCAACGGCTCACTAACGGGTTACAGTCGCTTAATTTTTATAACACGCTCTGAATAATCAGAGCGTGTTTTTTTTGCTCTATCTTGTGCTTTCATTCAAAATCATCGCCATATTTTGTTCCTAGGGCTGGATTAAAATACTTGAGCCGTTATCCTGTAAACTAGGAGACAATGAAATGAGCAGAGCATGGTAACGTCCAGAAAATCGACCAAGACCAGAAAGCTAACCATAGCGGGTAAATCAACACCAGCAGCGCAGGCGCGTAAAAATGTTTCTAAGAAACGCGCTACTATAATTCCCAAAAAGGAGCCGATTGTTGTGGCAGAGGCTATCGCAGTAGTTTCTGGCCCAGAGTTGAAAAAAATTGAGTTGGTTGAAGCTGTCGTTGATCGGTCTGGCATCAAGAAGCGGTATGCTAAACCTGCAATTGAGGCTGCTTTGGCAGTGTTGGGCGAAGCTTTAAGTCAAGGGCGGCCCCTAAATCTGATGCCAATGGGCAAACTCAAGGTGCAAAAAAGTAAAGAGATCCCTGGTGGGCAAGTGCTGTCTGCACGCATAAGACAACGTGCTTCCAACGCTGACGAGGTAAAAGTGGAAAGTGCGCAAGCGTCTATAGATGAGCCCGCTGAATAAAACGAAAAAGCTTTGTTATGGGCCGGGTGCAAAGAACAATCCCATAGCGCTTCATTTGCACTAGGCGCGTTCGTTTTTAATTATTTACAAGCAAGCATTATCTGTTGGAAACTCCTGAATTAGCGAGTGAATCTTCTTTTATTTGCGATATGCAGTTCTAATGCTAGAGCTCACATCGCGGCGGTCTCTCTAGGTGTCTGTGCATCAAGACTAACATGTGTGGTCCAAACAAAAACGGTTTTACTCTGTTAAGGGGTGCGGTTTAGAGGATCGGAAGGTCCCTAGTTTTTGTTGAAAATCAAGAGAAGCAGCTGCCTCTTTTTTCAAGAAAAACTGCCCAACGCAGCTCCATTTAAAAGTCAGCAAAGTAATGAGAGTATTATAAGTAAACGAAGTGACGCAGATAGGTTTCAACTGAGGCTGTTGGCTTATCCCTGACCAGCCGAAAACTTGTGGGGTGATATGCCAAAGGTTTCGCGAAATCGTTTCGAGAAATTTCCAGCGCTCTCATAGCCACAGGCGATGGCTACCTCTACCACTGACATATCAGTTTCAGCCAAAAAAATGCGTGCCCTGTGTAAACGCAGCTCTTGCAGGTAACGACGTGGTGTAGTGCTCAGGTGTGTGCGGAACAGCCGTTCGATTTGGCGGCGGGATATGCTAAGGTTGGAGGTAAGTGAGTCTAGATCAACGTCTTCTTCGAGGTGGGCTTCAAAATAAGATATAATTTTAATTAGTTTCTCATTTCGGGTGCCGATACTTGCCGACGTAGAGCTCTGCTGCCGTTCAGTCTCAGATCGCTGAACTGAGTGCAAACACATATTAAGAACTGCTTGAGCTAATTGAGGGCCGTGGCGCTGGTAAATTAGCTTCATGAATAAATCTGTCGCGGCCGCGCCGCCGCCACAAGTCATGATTCGGTCATCTATGGCATACAACTGTTCAACAGGAACGAGGTCGGGGAAATGCTGGCGAAACGGGTGTATGTTTTCCCAGTGTAGGGTAAACGTGCGGCCAGATAGTATTCCTGCGCGTGCCAAAGTGTAGGTGCCAGTACACAATCCACCAACTGTTCTACCGACGCGCCACTGTTGCCGAATCCAATCGGCAACTTTTTGCGAGGTGTTTAATTCTGGTTCGACGCCTGAACAGACAAAGATACGAGCGCCCGCGGGCGTTTTGCCAATTGGCTCATCCACACCGATTTCAATTCCATTCGAGCAACGCACATTCTCACCAGTTTCCGAGACTGTTGTCCAAGAGTACAGGATCTGGCCAGTCAATTGATTGGCAATTCGCAACGGTTCTATTGCCGAAGTAAAGGCTAGCATCGAAAGATGAGGTTGAAGCACAAAGACGATCGGTTCTGGCGAAACTACAGTGGCCAAAGGAACATAGGCTACGCCTTTTGGAACGATGGGCGTGGGCATTTTGTTCGTGAACTTTCCTTGTTGGTCTGGGTCTTGTCTTACCCTGAGAGCGTCCTTTGAAAAAACCTATGCGATAAGTAAAAAAAATCTGTTGCAAGCATCCGCAACAGACGCTATCTCCCCGTTCAACGGGTCGTTAGCTCAGTTGGTAGAGCGCTTCGTTTACACCGAAGATGTCGGGAGTTCGAGCCTCTCACGACCCACCAAATTCTCCAGCGAAATTTAATGGAACGGCGTATATCGCCGCCCCATCAAGATTATGGCTTAGGTTGCGGGCGCACACGCCAAAGAACCAGAGTCAGTTGTAAGTAAGGCGTACCCTGCGTCACAACTCGCGTTTCCGGCTTTGTCAAAGTTGGGTTGCATGTAAACCGGAGTTGGCTCCTCCTGCTGCGCGCAAGCGCCAAGAACTAGACCAGCGACAAAAAGTGTGGCGTATATAGGTTTCATAGCAGCAAAATCCTCTATATTTGATTTATAATAGATGTATATTTGAACACAGATCTTTGCTGATGCAAAGGTCACTATTTTGAGACAGCCGATTTAATATCTTTTCCCTGTAAATACTTTGCCGACGATACTTATATCCGCTTGACGTACGGAGGAGGGTTGCATAGACCATCGCTCACGCTGACGGGTGTAGGCTCGCAGTGGGCAGTGGGCGGTTGTAGCTCAGTTGGTTAGAGTACCGGCCTGTCACGCCGGGGGTCGCGGGTTCGAGCCCCGTCAACCGCGCCACTACTGCCAGCCGTTGTTCCAGGTAAAACGGAGCGCGGAGAAAGACAAAATGCGCGGTTGTAGCTCAGCTGGTTAGAGTACCGGCCTGTCACGCCGGGGGTCGCGGGTTCGAGCCCCGTCAACCGCGCCAATCTTTCTAATTTTCTATCTGAATGCATCAGCGGAAAAAAATTTGATGTCTGAAATTTGGCTTGGTAGGAAATTGCTTCGTTTAACGGGCTAGCAAGGCATGTCGCATAGCTCTCGCTGCAAGAAAGGCTCTTCCTTGGCTTGTTCCCTCAACACAGCAGTCCCCCCAAGACTACGGGGCAGAGCGCTTCAAGCGGATTACTGTCGTATTAAATTGGTTCCGCTGGTATTGATGCACACCTAGGAACTAGAACGCATAAGTCTTGGGCACCAAGCGCGAACTCATACTGGAACCGGCTGTGTAAACGACGGTTTCCAGTGTTATCTGTAAAATGCCACCCCTTAAATTGATCGAACCAGTTGGCGTGTCTATCGGCAAATTTTAGAGGACGCTGGGTGCGTGAATGGTGTCGGCACTCTGCAATTACGCATCAGCAGCGTTTGTTTAGGTTCTGGAGAGTGCGTCAAGGATCCGTGCCCAAGATCGTGTGCCTTTCTGGAAGCTTATAAGATCATATTTTTCGTTCGGCGAATGAATTTGATCGTCATCTTTACCAAATCCGATCAGCATCGCATTCACACCCAACAAATCCCTAAAGTATCCGGCTATTGGTATGGAGCCGCCACAGCCGGTGTAAGCTGCCGGTCTCGGCCATTCGTCGGACAACGCTTTGCGCGCTTTTTCGAAGGCAGGGTCCTCTATGGACATTTGAGACGCTGGTGCTCCCTTTTCAGTACGATACTCGATGGAAAAGCCCGCGGGCAGATTGCTTTCCACATAAGATCGGAAACTTTCGCGTATTAAGTCTGGGTCTTGCTGGCCGACAAGGCGAAACGAGAGTTTGGCAGAAGCTTGGCTGGGCAGAACGGTTTTAAAGCCATCGCCGGTATATCCACCCCATATTCCATTTACGTCACAGGTTGGGCGCGACCAGATTTGCTCCAGTGGGGTGCGATCGTGCTCACCTGCGGGATCATGTAGCCCAACGTTGCCAAGAAAGGATTTGTGATCAAAGTTGAGGCCCTGCCATTGCGCCCGTATTTCGTCTGCGACTTCTGGGACTGCGTCGTAAAACCCGGGCAATGTCACTGCGCCGGTGTCGTCGTGCAGCCCTGCAAGGATTTTTGTTAGGACGCGAATTGGGTTCATAGCGATTCCGCCGTACATTCCCGAATGCAGATCCCGGTTGGGCCCGGTAACCGTAAAGTCCTCCCCTAGCAAACCGCGTAATTGTGTTGTGATTGCAGGTACGGTGCTTTCAAAAAGCCCGGTGTCGCAGATCAACGCAATGTCTGAGGTCAATTCGCTGGCGTACTGCTTCATGAAAGGAACCAGTGACGGTGATCCGGACTCCTCCTCACCTTCAAAAAAGAATGTGATTTCACACGGTAGTTCACCGTGTTCCGCTTTCCACGCTCGGCAGGCTTCGACGAAGGTCATCAATTGCCCCTTATCGTCTGCAGAACCCCGACCGCGAATTACCTGACCAGTTGGTGTGCTTTCCAATGCTGGTTCGAAAGGAGGCGCATCCCAAAGCTCAAGCGGATCGACTGGCTGAACATCATAATGACCGTAAAATAGCAGGTGAGGACCGGGGCCTTTGACATGACCCACAACCATTGGGTGCCCAGGCGTCTGACGTTTCTCTGCAGCAACGCCGATGCTTTTCAAATCTTCCACAAGCCAGTCGGCTGCAGCCTGACAGTCATCCTTGAAAGCAGGATCGGTGGATATCGAGGGGATGCGCAACAATTCCATGAGGCGCTCTATTGCCTTGGGCATCTCATTATCAATTCGGGTGAGAACCGACTCAAGTGGCATTTTGCTTCCTTATACTTGCTTTCGAAGAAACTATCACCGACCCATCTAGTGTCCAGTGCGTGGTGTGCCGCGGGAACATGTTTTTGATTTGTGTCAATGTTAGGGACCGAGACAATTTGTTACGTGTTGTACGAAGGATACGAGATCTATATCCTGATTGTACTAACAATCTGATGTTGTCGTGGGGCCGTGTGCGACGTGCTTGCGACTGAATTTGGAGGGGAATCCCGTGGACTACATTGCTAAGCTAGATGATGCCATCCAGCGATTGCATGATGAGGGGCGTTATCGGACCTTTATCGACATTGAGCGTGAAAAAGGCAACTTTCCCCATGCAGTTTGGAACAAGCCGGACGGGACGAAACAGCCGGTCACGGTGTGGTGTGGTAATGATTATCTTGGTATGGGCCAGCATCCAGTCGTCCTAGACGCAATGCACGACGCACTTAACGCAACGGGCGCCGGTTCCGGCGGTACGCGGAATATTTCGGGCACTACAGCTTACCACAAACGCCTAGAAGCTGAACTGGCTGATTTGCACAACAAGGAAGCCGCCTTACTCTTTACCAGCGCGTACATCGCAAACGATGCAACCCTATCTACTTTGCCTAAGTTGTTTCCCGGGCTGATCATCTATTCGGATGAATTGAACCATGCGTCCATGATCGAAGGTGTGCGACGCAATGGTGGTGCCAAGAGAATATTTCGGCACAATGACGTCGATCATTTACGAGATTTAATCCAAGCTGACGATCCCACCTTGCCTAAACTCATCGCTTTTGAGTCTGTTTACTCGATGGACGGTGATATTGGACCCCTCGATGAGATTTGTGATCTGGCAGATGAGTTTGGTGCGCTGACTTATTTGGACGAGGTTCACGCCGTTGGAATGTACGGCCCTCGTGGCGGAGGTGTCACCGAGCGTGACAACCTTGCACATCGGGTAGACATTATTAACGGAACGCTTGCTAAAGCGTTTGGCGTCATGGGGGGATATATCACTGCATCTGAAAAAATGTGTGATGCGATCCGGTCCTATGCTCCCGGCTTTATCTTTACAACATCTTTGCCTCCGGCGGTTGCTGCTGGGGCGGCTGCGTCAGTTCGGTATTTGAAAAACGATCAGACTCTTCGCGACAGTCAACAAGAGCAAGCGGCTGTTTTAAAACTACGCTTAAAAGGTATGGGCTTGCCGATTATTGATCATGGCACCCATATTGTTCCAGTGATAGTGGGAGACCCAGTTCATACAAAAATATTGAGCGACATGCTCTTGGAGAACTTTGGGATTTACGTACAGCCGATCAATTTTCCAACTGTTCCGCGTGGAACGGAACGCTTGCGATTTACACCATCGCCGGTGCATGGTCCGGCAGAAATGGATAAGCTGGTTCGCGCCATGGATGAGCTTTGGAGCCACTGTGCGCTGAATCGTGCCGACTTGGCGTGCTGACGCGCTTCCCGATGTGCAATTGTCGTTGCCTTGTGTTACAAACGGCACAACAAAGAGACTGATCCGAATCGTGCTGTGATGGCGGATCGGCGTGTAACTTGGGGCGAATGGTATGATCGGGCGCAAGAAACAGCGCAAAACCGAAACCTCAGTCGAAAGACCGAAGGGTTACGATGACTATGACCTGCGTCTCGGTGACGTGATGCGGGGCGAGCGAGCGACCCTCAGTAAATCCTTGCTAGACGTTCAGCGTGAGTTGCGTATCCGAGCTTCATACATTGCTGCGATTGAAAATTGTGATCCAACAGCTTTCGAAACGCCTGGCTTTATTCCCGGTTACGTGCGGTCCTATGCCCGTTATCTTGGTATGGATGCTGAAGAAGCATTCGAAGATTTTTGCGCAGAGAGTGGCTTTGTAACTGCGCACGGTATGTCAGCAGAAGCTTCGACTATCCGAAAAGTTGAACCTAGGTTAGCATCGATAGGGAACGACCCGTTCTCGTCACCGAACTTGCCGTTCACACCAGCCCAAGATTCCATACTGTCACGAATTGAGCCGCGAGCCATCGGCTCGTCATTGGTTTTAGTTTTGTTGATTGCGGCGATAGGTTACGGAGCATGGAGCGTGTTGAACGAGATCCAGCGAGTGACTTTGGCGCCAGTTGAGCAGAAACCGGTGGTGCTCTCCGATCTTGATCCAGTTGATGCCGCGATCTCGGAGAAGGCGGAAGAGACAGCTGCGAGCGCTGGGGTGTTCTCACCGCCGAATGATGCGCTGGACAGACTTTACCGCCCTAAGGCGCTAGACGTGCCGGTATTGATCGCTCGCGACGCACCAATTTCTCTGCTTGATCCCGACAGTATTGGTGTTTTTACGGCTGACAGGCCTGTAATTTCCCTTAATAAACCGCCTGCTCGTACGCCGCTATCTCCAAAGGTTGTTGCTGACGCAGCTCCCGAAGTGGTTTTGATGGCGGTGCGTCCCGCTTGGGTGCGCGTGCGCTCGGCAGAGGGCAATATCCTTTTGGAAAAAATCTTAGATGCAGGCGAGGAATACGTTTTGCCTTCAACTGAAGCGCCACCTACGCTTCGAGCGGGGATGTCAGGTTCGATATATTTCAAGGTCAATGGCGCTTTGTACGGCCCCGCTGGAACCGGTACGAACACCGTGCGCGATCTGGCGCTTGACACGGTCTCGCTTGAAGAAAATTTTGAGATAGCAGATCTGGATGGGGATCCGGAGCTGGCTCGAATTGTGGCATTAGCCGCTGCTCAAAATATCTTGATTTCACGAGATTGATCCCAAATCCAACTGATGCATTGCCCCCGAAGAGGACAAAGACTAACTTCGCCTAAAACGCAGTGGCGAGAAATCATCTATGTCCATCAATAACATTAGACCTTGGCGCAATATTGAACGTCGCAAATCCCGGCAAATTATGGTTGGTAACGTCCCTGTCGGTGGTGACGCGCCCATCGCCGTACAGACTATGACAAACACGGATAGTGGTGATGTAAAGGCAACGCTTGGGCAGGTGCTCGCTGCGGCAGAGGCTGGTGCAGACATAGTTAGGGTTTCTACCCCGGATCAGGCTGCGACTTCGGCATTAAAACACATTGTCAAAGATAGCCCCGTGCCCATCGTGGCAGATATTCATTTTCATTATAAGCGTGCGATTGAGGCGGCAGAGGCGGGCGCCGCATGTTTGCGGATAAACCCCGGAAACATCGGTGATCAAAAACGTGTACGTGAGGTTATTAAGGCGGCTAAAGATCATGGATGCTCGATACGTATCGGGGTAAATGCCGGTTCGTTAGAAAAGCACTTGTTGGAAAAATACGGTGAGCCGTGCCCCGATGCGATGGTCGAGAGCGGCCTGGAGCATATTAAAATTCTGGAAGACAATGACTTTCACGATTTCAAGATCAGCGTGAAAGCATCGGATGTTTTTATGTCTGCTGCTGCCTATCAGATGCTCGCCGAGGCTACGGATGCGCCAATTCACCTTGGTATCACCGAGGCGGGCGGCTTTGTGAGCGGCACGATCAAGTCGTCAATTGGACTGGGTCAGTTGCTATGGATGGGCGTTGGCGACACGCTTCGCGTTAGCTTGAGTGCCGATCCCGTCGAAGAGGTTAAAGTCGGCTTTGAAATCCTTAAATCACTTGGGCTGCGCCATCGGGGTGTTAATATCATTTCCTGCCCTAGCTGCGCGCGTCAGGGATTTGACGTGATCAAAACGGTGGAGGCTCTGGAAATACGGCTGGCACACATACACACACCTATGAGCCTAAGCATCATCGGGTGTGTGGTAAACGGACCAGGCGAAGCACTCATGACGGATGTGGGCTTTACTGGTGGTGGAGCAGGTTCAGGGATGGTCTATCTTGCAGGAAAACAAAGCCACAAGCTATCTAACGACGAAATGGTGGACCATATCGTTGAACAGGTTGAAAAAAGGGCTGAAGAGATCAATGCGAGTGACACAGCTAAGTAGAATTGTGCCTGCTAATTGATTTCTTTACGCCACTGTTTGACTAGGTATCTGCATTTCACCGTTTGCCCCTAGTGAGTTTTTTAAAATTGGTGCGCGTTAGAGCCTAACGCCAGTCCCCTGCAACACACCATGTTCCATTGCGTACCGGGTAAGGCCAGCCGTTGAGGAGATGCCGAGTTTTCGTTTGATATTTTTTCTGTGAGTTTCGACAGTGCGCACAGAGATATAGAGAATTTGCGCTACCTCTTTGTTCGATTTTCCTTGTGCTAATTGAAGCAGCACAGTTTGCTCGCGGCTGGTAAGTTGCTCCCGGGCATCACCTTCCGGTGGTTCAATAGAGCCGCGTGCTCCGGTACAAAGGTACTTTTGGCCTTTCATTACCGCATCTATAGCGATTTTGATCTCGTCAGTTTGAACATCTTTCAGTATGTAGCCCATTGCGCCATGACTCAGTGCTGTTGAGATGTACTCTGGGCTGTCATGCATAGACAGAACCAAAATGCGCAGATCTGGATCGCGTTCGAGAAGCATTTCCGTTGCCGCTAGCCCACCAATTTCAGGCATGTTCAGATCCATCAGGATTACGTCTGGTTTGAGCTCGGGCAGGGTATCGACCGCCTCCCGTCCGTTTGTGACGGTTCCCACGACGGTGATATCATCGAAGTTTTCCAGAAGTGATTGGATACCCTCAGCAACCATTGGATGATCGTCAACGATCGCAACTTTAACAGAATTAATCCTCATGCGCTGGCCTTTTTGCGTTTGGAGGGGGGATCTTCTTGTGGTGTAAGCATGTGGCTAAGAGGTACATCAGCCACAATCACTGTTCCTGTGCGGTTGGACATAATGCGCAGTGATCCATCTAGTTGCTCCACACGTTCTTGCATGTTGCGCAGACCCAGCCCACTGCGGGTATTTCCGTTACGGTCTATGGGGATACCACCACCATTGTCAGAAATTCTGAGCGTTGCACCTCGCTGATGGCCGCGGACGTCGATAGAGACGTCCGTAGCGTTCGCATGGCGCTCAATGTTTGTTAGGGCTTCCTGAGCGATCCTGTAAAGTGCTATTTTGGCATTTTGATCCAAACGGTTTCGGAAGACTACAGTTTTAAAGTCTGTCGTAATTCCAGTCCTTGTCGCAAAATCATCAGCTAAGGCTTTGATGGCGGGCCCTAAACCAAGATCGTCCAGCACGCCCGGTCGCAGATCCCGACTGATCCGGCGAACCTCTTGAATTGCGCCGGATAGGTGATCAATCCCCTTGTCTAACATATCTGAGGCGCGGTTGTCTCTATTACTGAAGCGCCGACGGGCGGAGTCTAATGCATAGCGCACGCCCACAAGCAGCTGGCTAATTCCATCATGAAGCTCTCGGGCGACGCGACCGCGCTCCTCCTCTTGTGCATCGAACACTCTTTGAGTGAGCGCCTTAAGTTTTGCGTCAGCTAGCCGGCGTTCCCGCACGGTAATAACCATGCCAGACAGAAATACGAGGACCAGAGCAGCTACTGTAATTCCAAGGATGTAAAGAGATGTTTGGCGTACACGCGCTGAGACATCCGCCCGCGCTTTTGCGATCGTAACCAACACATCATCAATGTAAACACCTGTCCCAACAGCCCAACGCCAACTGGGAAAGGAGGTGACGTAGGTGATCATATCTGCTTCTTCGCCGGTTGAAGGCTTGGGCCAAAGATAGCTGTGATAACCTGCACCTTGGCGAGCAATTGCAATCAATTCATCGACCACTGGCGTACCCTCGCTGTCTGTAAGGCCCGACCAGTTTTTATTGATCATCTCAGTCTGGCGGGGACTCACTAGGTTGTTTCCTTCGTAGTCGTAAACGAAGAAAAAACCCTCGTCGCCGTAGATCATTGCGGCAAGGATTTGCATTACCTGTTTTTTTGCGTCTTCGTCATCTGGCGGTGCGCTACCGTAGACATAATAAAACCCATTTCGCGCCTGCGTGACATAGTTGTGCAATTCGGCTTTTTTGGCTTCGATTAGTTGTGTCTCTAAGGTTGCAATTTCTCTATCGGCCAGTTGTCGCGACTGGTTAGCTACCAATACGGAAATAGCTGCTACAGCTAGGATCAGCGGTACAGTGGCTAAAAGAAATAGTTTGTGTCCATATGACAAGCGCAAGCGGGATAAGAAATAATCCATAGTGATTCGTTAGTCTGGAATCATCACGAATCATAGTAATGATTTCACAAAATTTTTGGTTTCAAACTGATCGATACAATTATTTTTGTGGATTTATTGGGAAAATCGACCATGAGTCTGGCGTATTACGTAGTACTTGGTATTTCCAGATCTCATGGGCAGGACTACGCTCTGCTTTACTTGCAACGATCCGTCCGTTCGCCTTTGGGCGTGTCGGACTGAACCAATTCTGGGAGGAAGTACCGCATGGATCGTCGTTCTTTTTTAAAAACCTCTGCTATAGGCGGCGCAGCTGCAGCTGGCACTTTGGCAGCACCGGCTTACGCGCAGGGCAATCGTGTTCTCACCATGGTGCAGTCGTGGCCACGTGGCTTTGCTGTTCTAGATGACGCAGCTACATACCTGCAAACTATGGTAGCAGAAATGTCAGGTGGTTCGCTGACCATCGACAAAAAAGCACCGGGAGAGCTTGTGGGTGCGCTTGAAGTGTTTGACGCCGTATCGTCAGGCCAGGCAGACATGTACCACTCGGCTGACTATTACTTTATTGGTCAACATCCGGGCTATGCCTATTTTACGGCCGTTCCGTTCGGTGGCACTGCGCAGGAAGTCACTAACTGGTACTATCATGGCGGTGGCGAGCAGCTTCACGACAAATTAGGTGAAATTTTTAACCTCAAAGGTTTGTTGGCTGGTAATTCGGGTTCACAGTCTGGCGGATGGTTCCGGAAAGAGATTAACTCAGCGGCAGACTTCAACGGTCTAAAGTTTCGTATGCCAGGTCTAGGCGGCAAGGTTCTCGGGAAACTGGGTGCCTCTGTGCAAAACATCCCGGGTGGTGAGCTGTATCAGGCGCTTTCTTCTGGCGCTTTGGACGGTTTGGAGTGGGTTGGCCCGATGGCTGACGAGCGAGCCGGCTTTCAGGAAGTCGCCAAGATTTACTATACTGCTGGCTTCCATGAACCAGGTTCTGCACTAGCTGCCAATATGAACCTTGACGTTTGGAATGAGCTGAGCGACCAGCACAAAGCAATCATGCGGTACGCATCGATGGCGACCACGCATATCCAACTGTCGGAGACCTTGGCCAATAACGGTGCCGCTCTGGCCCGACTGCAGGCACAGGGAGTCAAAACCCTGCAATTCTCAGATGACGTTTGGGATGCATTCGGCAGAGCGTCGGCAGACGTTATGGACGAAAACATGGGCGACGAGATTTTTGCTGAGATCCGCGGTTCGTTTGAAACATCGCTTGCCAATTCAGCAAGTTGGATCAACAAATCGGACGGTTATTACGTTCAGCAGCGCATCCGCGTCTTGGGCGGCTAAATAGAAATCTGAATCTAACGTGGGCTCCGGAATCCGGGGCCCATACTTTAAGGCTTAGACGAAGTTCGTTAGAGACTTCGCGTGGCTTGTGCTTTCTTAGGGGGAAACGATGCAGGACGACGGCGGTTCCACCATCGACGCTCTTATGAGCGGTTTTTTGTGGGCTATTCAGAACATTGGGATGGCTTTTTACAATTTTGGCTTTGCAATTTCTCATCCGCAGCTTTGGCTGGATTGGTCCAATAAAGAAGCGGTGATGCGTTTTGTATATTATGGAGGATCGGGCGAGCTCTTTTTTGTGGTGTTCACTATTTTTCTTATTGTGACGGCGATCGGGCTCTGGCGAAATAGCTTCATGTGGGCCTGCGTGCGGGTTCTAGAGGGTTTTGCCAATACCACTGGACGTTTCTTTGCGTGGGCCGGTCTCCTAATGGTCCTACAGCAAGTAATTATTGTTTTCATGCAGCGGATTTTTACCCGACCTGACATTGTGTTCAGCTTTGGTATCCCATTACATTTTGACATCAGTTGGTACGCCGAAGAACTGAAACTTTATAATGCTTTGGTAGTGGCGCTTTGTGCTACTTACACGTTTGTGCAAGGTGGACACGTGCGGGTAGATCTTGTCTATGCCGCAGTATCGCACCGCGCTAAAAAATCTATCGACATGTTTGGTTCTATCTTCTTTATGATGCCTATGTCGGTACTTGTCTGGATGTACGGCTGGTACTTTATGTGGCGTCATCTGATAGTACCAAAGCCCTCTGCATCTGACACGTTGGAGCGTCTGTTGCTAAAATCGCGGGCTATGCGTTGGAATGTAGAGTTGATTGGGCCATCTCCGAACGGCTTTACGGCCTACTTCCTGTTTAAAATTCTCCTCGTCGCGTTCGCTGGAATGGTGTTCCTGCACGCTTGTGCGTTTTTCTGGCGTTCGTACCTTGAACGTAAGGAAGGGGTCTCCAGCGATGGCAAATATCTTGTCCGCGATACGTTAGATGAGGGCGAAGAAGCCTTCGAAGGCACACACTGATTTAAGGGGCAGTTACGATGTTGTTTGGACTTGATGGGGTCGAAATAGGCCTGATTATCGTCTTTCTCTGCCTTTTTGGAGGCATCCTCTCGGGTTTTCCGGTGGCGTTTGCAATCGGCGGTGCTGGTATCATATCGTTTGGAATTATTGCGGCGCTGGACAGTGCTGGGATTTTGATTCACCAGGCCATCGACAAAAACTCAACGATGTACGCTGACTTACTCAGTCAAGGTATTAAGGCTGATACGATCTCGGTATTCCGATATCCTGAATTGCCAAGGATAGCGGAAGCGGTGTTCCCAAGGGGTTGGGAAGTTGCGATGGACCGAAATGTGTCGTTCATTGTCAATCGCATCAACGAGCGGGTTCTAGCAGGTCAATCAATTGAAACTCTGCTCGCGGTTTTGATGTTTGTCCTGATGGGTATCACGCTTGAGCGATCCAAAATCGCCAATGACTTACTTACGACGATGGCACGGGTTTTTGGACCTCTTCCTGGAGGCTTGGCGGTTTCGGTAGTTGTTGTTGGAGCGTTCCTCGCGGCATCAACTGGGATTGTGGGTGCGACCGTTGTTACAATGGGTCTTTTAAGTCTGCCAACAATGCTGCGAAATGGCTACTCGCCACAACTTGCAACTGGTGTGATTGCCGCATCAGGAACGTTGGGGCAGATTATTCCACCTTCCATTGTGATCGTTTTACTGGGGACGCTCGCGGGTGACCTTTACTCTGCTGCGCAGGAGGCGCGAGCTCAAACGGCGGGATGTACCGATGCATTGACGTACCTTGGTGAACCAGCAGTAGTTTCGGTCGGAACACTGTTTCAGGCAGCGCTTGTGCCGGGTGTTATGCTTGCTCTGCTTTATGCGCTGTATGCCTTTGGATACGCTTTGCTGAATCCGAGTAAGGCACCGGCTGTGGCAATGGGGTCGACGAATTCAGAGCCAATAACTAAAGCTGGCTGGTTCACTTGGTTCTTGGGCATGCCAGTTTTGATCATCGGCGGTTTCTTTTTGTTGACCAACCTGGGAGTCATCGGCAGCCAATCTCTTCAAGTCGACACGTACACTGATATTGGGCAGGGGGCGTCTTTGCGAACCAATGTTGGCGAAGAGTGTCAGGCTTCAATGATTGAATTGCATGGCCAGGAGGCTTGGGACGCTGCGATTGCCGAAACAGCTGCGATCGAAGACGCTGGCGGTGTTCAGCAGAGTGTTAAGCTAACTGAAGAGGAAATTGCTACGCGTGTTGCGGAGAAAGAGCAAAATGCAGCTCCTATCGGTACGGGAATAGCCATCCTGATGATTATAGCGGCTCTAATCTTGGTGATGGCGCGTGGTGTCCGTCCGTTCGACAGCACAAAGCCCCTGTTGATCGGTGGTTTTGGCATTGTGTCGGTTTTATTGGTCGACATGTTGTTGATAGCTCCATCGAACAGCGCTGGTGTTAGTGTTGTGATGTGTCTTATTCCGTTCGCGATAACCATTTATGGGTGTGTTTATGCGGCCGGCTATCTAGCAAAAAATGAAGTGATCCGCGTTGTGTTCCCACCTTTGGTGCTGATTGTGGCGGTGTTAGGCTCAATTCTAGGAGGTATTACAAACCCTACGCCTGCAGCGGCGCTGGGTGCAGCGGGTGCAATAATGTTGGCGGCCTATCGGCGTTTACGTGATGAAGATCGCAGTGGTAAAATCATCCTCTTTTCAACGATGGCTATCATGCTGAGTATCCTGATAGGCATTAATTTTGATCTTCGTATCAATCAGGAGGGCGTCACCCTAGAAGGCTGGGTAGCGTTTTTCGTTGCTTATTCTGCGTACCTCTATGCGGCCTTTGGTTTATTGTTCTCGTGTTATGTTCTTTTTCGAGGAGGCATCTTGACGCCTGTTGTTCGCGAAACGGCGAAGGTAACGTCAATGGTGTTCACCATCCTAATTGGATCACAGCTATTGAACTTAGTCGTCATCTCATTTGGCGGAGAACACTACATTCAACAATTCCTGAAGAGTTTTGATAATGAGTTCACAGTATTCCTAATCGTTATGCTGGTCCTTTTTGTATTAGGGTTTGTGTTGGATTTTCTCGAAATTATCTACATCGTGATCCCAATCGTCGGTCCGGTTATTTACGGGGGTACGTTCGATCCTAAATGGGTAACGATCATGATTGCAGTTAATCTGCAGACCTCGTTCCTGACACCACCGTTTGGTTTTGCACTTTTCTATTTACGGGGCGTGGCTCCCAAAGAGGTCACTACTGGGCATATTTATCAAGGCGTTGCACCGTTCGTGCTCATTCAGGTCGTCGGGCTTGCTCTGTTGTGGTTCTTCCCGTCGATTGTGACGATTCTGCCCGCTTTGATAGGTCGGTAATTACTCTTGATGGTATAGTTTGAGACGAGGGCCGGGTGGCCCTTGTCTCAGGCACCTATATTAAGCATTTTTTACGAAAAGTTTGGTGATGCCCGGAGGTTTTTCTTCAATAGGCGGCAAAACATTTTTATCGTTCATCGCAATATTTTTTTATAAATTTACCAATTTAAAGGAAATGTTTGCAAAATCACGCTGTAAGACGTCACCAAACCTTTTCTTATTGTTGGATGTGAAGTGCTCGTGAACAGGAGAGTGCCCCATGCTGGAGACTAGGAGAGCTCAGGTGCCGGTCAATCCTCAAAGTTTTGGCGCGCGCATGTCCGGCAAGGAGATATTTGCCACTTGTTCGGCAATAGGGTCAGTCGATAGTGGATGGCGCTCGGCCTCAAAATCAGTTGGATCATCCATTTTCCGCCAACATCCACCTGAATACACTTCTAGCCCGGAAAAGCTGGCCTTGTAGTCCATTTTTTTACTACCTGGCACCCAATAGCCTAGATAAACGTATGGTAGGCCCGCCTCGCGTGCGATCTCAATGTGATCGAGTATCACGTAAGTACCCAGGCTGTTCCGGGTCATTTCAGGTTCGTAAAAGGAATAAACCATGCTGAGCCCGTCTCTCAGAACATCAGTCAGGCTAACGGCAATCAATTCATGTGATGTGACATCGTTATACTCGACCACCCGGCTTTGGATTGGAGTTTCTTCGATCATGGCAGCAAACTCAAAAATATCCATGTCTGCCATACCGCCTTTAGCATGGCGGCTATCAAGATAACGCCGAAATAGATCGAACTGGTCTTCCGTGGCCCACGGTGATGTTGTCCGTCTCTGCAGGTTAGTGTTACGGCGAATGAGACGCCTCTGGGTTTTGGAAGGTTGAAAACGAGAAACGTCGATGCGCGCAGATAAGCAGGCGTTGCAATCTGCACAAGATGGTCGGTACAGCACGTTTTGCGACCGCCGAAACCCTTGCTGAGATAGCGCGTCACTTAGAGTAGTTGAGTTGTCACCTTGCAATGCTGTAAACAGCTTTCTTTCCATGCGGCCATCCAGATATGGGCATGGTTGAGGGGCCGTCACATAGAATTGGGGCGCAATCGGGAGAGTGTGGCGCATCGTATCCTGTTGGTTATTCAATCTAAAGATAGCAACAGGATATTTCCGCGCCAAGCCCTTAAAGTGAATGTATTACAGTCAGGCTGCTTCTTTTAAGTTTAGAAGCGTGCCGTGCGATTGAGTGCAACAGTACCCATTACGAGATCCGTTAAACCCTGCGACCGTGACGACGTCAGCATCAAAATGACGGACACCAACTGTAACAAGGGAAATGCAAAAGAGACATAGAAACCAGTTGTGTGGAGCAATGCTGTTGTAAGATCAAAAAGATCCCCAGTTTGACGGCGCATTTCGATTGAAACCAAACGCATCCCCCAAGTTGCTGAGCCACTAGCCAGCGTAACAACCCGATAGATAAAGCCCACGACTGCCATCAGTACTGGAAAGAAAAAGATACCGGTGAATGCTGTGAAGGGTAAGATCAAAACACAAACAACTGCGATCAGCAAAACATCGACAAGCCAGGCAATTAGGCGTTTGACTGGGACGTCAGAATAAAACTCAGCCTGTGTTTCAGGATCAGGCAGGACATAGCTACTGGTAGTCATCATCTCTCTCTAAAAAAGTTGGAGCGGTTCTGGATAATACCGCTCCAGTGAAAAATTTTTTGTTATCTCAGGCGTTACTATTTTGGTCTTCGGAAATTTCAGATTTTTTGGCTTGTTCATCCATAAAGTCATCAAATTCAGATTTGTCCTTAGCTGCGCGCAGCCGTTCAAGAAATGCCTCAAAGCCTCTCTGCTCTTCCTCCAAGCGATTTAGAGTGTCTTCACGGTAAGCGTCAAATGCTGAATTACCAGTGGGCTTTGTTTTAAAATGACATTGTCTGGGTCCATGGCTGGTGGAGTGGGAGGCGTTTTTAAACATTTGCTTACTCCAAATAATGTATACCAAAAGTGCTAACCCGATTGGCCAGAAGATAACGAAACCCAAGATTATCGCGGCGATCCATGCGCATTTTCCCTTAGTATCGAGCCAAGTTTCAGCGCGTGAGAGCCAATTCAAGGCGCTCGTCGTTTGTGTGGCTGCAATCGGTGTCATGTGTTTCTCCGTTGTCGACAAAAATGTAAATGTTTTTAACATTATATAGATTGGTATAAATTCACGCAGAACAAGCCTAAATGTAAACAGTTTTAACATTAAATACTTAAGTAACTGAAATAAAATATCTAAAAAGAATGTTGAATGCTAAGTTTTTAACAAAATATTTGAATGAACTCAACGATTGCATTGAATTCTCATTCTGAACCAATTGGTGCATTTGTTCCAAAGTTCAGTTTTTTAAACTGAGTTCGTAAAGCTTCAACGCATATATAGAGCGTAGCTGCGACTCGAACAAATATTGACCTTGTTCTCGCCCTCTAACACACTCACAAAATGTCCTTTTGCACCCGCATGTCCCGTTTGCCTCGCGCTTTTGATCCTGACTTGGGAGATGACGCGTTGGCTATTGTGCCGGAACTTGACGGAGACGTTGCTGCGTTGGTTAGGGGTGCTGGAGGATCAAGCCCTTACCTCAAGTTTCTCATAGAACGAGAAAATCTCTGGTTACCGGGAGCTCTAGACGATCCGGAAGCGACGGTGGACCGATTGATGGCACAGTTGCGAGAAACTGCGCCAGATTTACTACCCGTTGCACTGAGACACGCAAAGCGCAAAGTTGCACTGATTACGGCACTTGCTGATCTTGGTGGCGTTTGGACTTTAGAAAAAGTCACTAGAATGTTGACGGATTTTGCAGACCTCGCCTGCCAGCTTGCATTGGAGGCAACAATTGCCGCAGAAATTCGTCGAAAAAAGTTGCCCGGTGCGACGCAGGACGACATTCCAACTGCAGGTGGACTAGTCAACCTAGCCATGGGAAAGATGGGTGCACATGAGCTCAATTATAGCTCTGATATAGATCTGATCTGTCTTTTTGATGAAACACGGTATGATCCTGATGACTATCACGACGCTCGAGCCAGCCTCATTCGAGCAACCCGTCGAATGTCGTCAATGCTGAATGATATCACCGGTGAGGGTTATGTTTTCAGGGTTGATTTGCGCTTGCGCCCAGACCCTGCCGTTACCCCCGTTTGTATGGCAATGGAGGCTGCTGAGCGGTATTATGAGAGTGTGGGAAGAACTTGGGAACGAGCTGCTTTTATAAAGGCTCGTCCGTCTGCAGGAGATTTGAATGCTGGACAGCGGTTTCTTGAAACGTTGACGCCATTTGTTTGGCGCAAGCATTTGGATTTTGCGGCAATTCAGGATGCGCACGACATGCGATTGCGCATCCGAGAACATAAAGGGCTTGGAGGTAAAATTACGCTGCCTGGCCACAATATCAAATTGGGGCGGGGTGGAATTCGTGAAATCGAATTTTTCACCCAAACCCGACAATTAATTGCTGGAGGTAGAGATCCTGTTTTACGGGATCGCCATACAGTGCAGGCGCTTCACAAGCTGGCGTCAAAAGGTTGGGTCCCAGATGATATTGCCAAAGCCTTGAGCGAGAATTATCGATTTCATCGCGAAGTCGAGCACCGCATCCAGATGGTCAACGATGCCCAGACGCACTTACTTCCAAAAAGTAAAGATGGGTTAGCGCGGATTGCTTGCCTGATGGGGCGCGAGTCGGAGGAATTACAAAAGGAATTACACACGCGTCTCACTGAAGTGCACGAGTTGACTGAAGGGTTTTTTTCACCGGGCCAGCGGGGTGACGTCAACGCGCATACGTTCGACAGTGAAGTTCTCCAACGATGGGAAACTTACCCGGCATTGCGCAGTCAGCGCGCACTTGAAATTTTTAGGCGTCTGAGACCGGAAATTCTTAAGCGCTTGGCAGAAACTGCACGGCCGAGTGAAGCGTTTTTGGCGCTTGACGGTTTTCTCAAGGGTCTACCAGCCGGTGTGCAGTTGTTTTCCCTGTTTGACGCGAATCCACAATTGATTGATTTATTACTTGATATCGTTGGTACAGCGCCTGCTTTAGCGCGACATTTGTCGCGCAATTCTGGTATATTTGACGCCGTTATTGGTGGTTCCTTCTTTACCGATTGGCCCGGTGAACTGGGATTAAGAGAAGAGTTGAGTAATGTACTTGCAGGTGAAGACGGCGACTACGAATGCATGCTTGATACCGCGCGGCGCTGGGCTAAGGAATGGCATTTTCGCGTTGGAGTTCACCATTTGCGTGGATTGGCTTCGGCCAAAGAAGCGAGCGTCCACTACGCAGACTTGGCGTCTGCCTGTGTGGCTGCGGTTTGGCCTGAAGTGGTGGGGCATTTTACGACCAAGCATGGACCTCCCCCTGGAAGAGGGGCGATGGTGCTGGGTTTGGGGTCACTCGGTGCATCTCGCCTCAACGCGACATCAGATCTGGATTTGATTGTGATTTACGATGCAGATGGTGTGGAATATTCTGATGGTCGGCGGCCGCTGGCCGCTCGAGCGTATTATGCACGATTGACACAGGCGGCAGTGACGGCGATCAGCGCACCGATGGCGCAAGGTAGGCTTTATGAGGTGGACATGAGGTTGCGCCCCTCCGGAACACAGGGGCCTGTTGCGACATCTTTGGTGTCGTTTAAAAATTATCAGCAAGATGAGGCCTGGACATGGGAGCACCTAGCGCTGACTCGAGCTCGTGGTATCGTTGGAAACGAGGACCTTATCGAAGAGGTCGAGGCATTTCGACAATCAATTCTGAAACGTCCCAGAGTCACAGCCAAGATACGAGCAGACGTCGCAGAAATGCGCAATCGGATCGCCAAGGCCAAGACGTCAGGCGGTGTGTGGGACGCCAAAATTGGCCCAGGTCGTATGCAGGAAGTAGAGCTTTTGAGCCAAACATGTACTTTGCTCGCTGGACAGCCATTTCGCAGCGTCAATCACGGTTTACGGGCTGGTGTCGCAATTGGGTGGCTTGACGCCGCAGAAGCGACAGAGCTTCTAGCAACATATAGGCTTTTCAGGCAGATACAGTTGGTATGGAAGCTTTTATCGGAGATTTCTTTGTCGAAAGACGCGGTTGGAACAGGTGGGCGGGTCTTTTTATTGCGCGATACCGAGCACGAAACTTTGGAGGCTCTTGAAACTGAGCTGCATGAGCGCGCACATCGTGCAGCGACAGTGATTACGTTAACTCTCGAGAGGGATGTTCCAGAGGTGGAGACGGCTAGTGAGGGATGAAGTGGACCCGAAAGGATTGATTGAGGATAGTTTTCGGATCTCGGGTATTTCTGAGGCGGAATGCCGTTCAATATTCTTAGATTGGGCTCTTTCATTGCCTGCCGGGTGGGATGCACGCATTGTATTAGCTCCCTTGATAGAAAAATACGAAGCTGACAATTGTGAGCACCCTATGATAAAAATTATGCGCGAGGGGTTGCTGCATATACAGTCTCCTCGTCGTCGCGGTGGGTGGCGCGGCCGACAAAGAAATTGAACCAATTGGAACCCTGCCATGCCTTTGCTCAAACTTCTGTTTTGGTAAAAAATTTTAGCAAAAAATTTGAAATTACAATTGAATTTCGCCTTCATTGGTTAGGCGTTCGATTCCCCCGAAAAGAACTGCCCTCGTCGTATTGCTGCCTCAATTGAACGACAAATTCCTCTCAAATGATGCACTTCGAAATGGGTCTAGGAGATCAATGTGAAACATGTTCGGATAATTGTAGTAATGATGCTTGGACTGGGTGTTACAGCATGCGGAAACTCGGATACAGCAACCCGCAACGCAGCATTTGAAAGTACACCAAATGAGATTTTGGCACAGCCTTTTTCGATCAGCCTCGCCGAAATGGATGTTCGTGTGCCAAGTACACTGCGGGTGTCAGAAGCCAACAGATTTTTACCTGGTGGTGACATAGTGTGGCGTGGCGACGCTTACGGAAACCGTTATGATCAAGTAAAAGCAATATTTGAAGAGAGCGTTGCGCTGGGGGCAGAGCCTCTGAACGGACTAATACCGACAAAAGTTGAAATCGAAGTAAAACGTTTCCACGCTTTAACTGAGAAGACGCGCTACAGTATCGGCGGAATCCACTCAATTGAGTTCGTTATGACAATAATCGATCCCGTTACCGGTATAGTGTTGCGTGGACCTAAAGAGATTAAGGCGGACCTATTAGGGTATGGCGGATCTAAGGCACTTCAGGCGGAAGCTCGTGGTTTGACCCAGAAGTTTCGTATAACGCAGCACTTGGCCCGAGTGATCCGCGATGAGATGAGCCTGCCGCAAGGGTTTTTGGCGCCCCCCGGTGGAGTGACAAAGCGCGTTACACCTATGTTGCCGACGCAGCCAATCTAGCCTTTTCACCAGTCCAAGAAAGCTTTAGGAGGACGACATGATGTCGTCCTCCTTGCCATTTATCCGCCTAAAACCAAAAGCAAATGCTCGCGCAATCCGGCATGGGTTCCCGTGGGTTTACGACAACGAATTGGTCACCGACCGCCGGACTAAGTCACTTGCTGCTGGTACGCTGGCCGTTTTGCAAGACGCTGAACGTGTGTCGCTGGGCGTGGTTGCCGTCAATCCGAACAGCCGCATCTTTTGTCGGATGCTGGATCACAATAGCGAAACTCTGATTAATCAGGCGTGGTTTGCGACAAAGATCAAACGCGCTGCCGAAATGCGTGACCAACTGTATGGCGAACCATTCTACCGGCTCGTTCATGCCGAAGCAGACGGTTTACCCGGCGTTGTGATTGACCGGTTTGGAGATACTGCGGTCGTGCAGCCCAATGCTGCGTGGGCAGATGTACTTTTGGAGCCGCTGGTTGCGGCCCTGCAAGAAGTGACAGGCGTCACATGTGTCCTCAAAAGTGGCACAAGTCGCGTTCGAAGCCTCGAAGGCCTAAGCGAGGACAGTGCGGTTCTGTGCGGTGTTGCGCCGGAATCCCCAGTTAATGTGAGCATGAATGGAGCAACTTACATGGCGGACGTCACTGATGGCCAAAAGACCGGCCTCTTTTATGACCAACGTCTCAATCACAGTTTTGCGTCTAAGCTGTGCAGAGGGGCGAATGTCTTGGATGTGTTTTCCCATGTTGGTGGTTTTTCTCTGGCAGCGCTTGCAGCTGGTGCCAAAAGCGCGTTGGCAGTGGATGGCTCCGCCAGAGCTTTGAAGCTGGCCGTAGATGGTGCAAATACTTCCGGTTTTGAGGATCGTTTTTCCACTCGGAGGGGCGACGCATTTGATGTCCTGATTGAATTGGCATCGGAAGAAGCTCAGTTTGATGTTGTGATCTGTGACCCACCAGCATTTGCACCCTCTAAGTCGGCGCTTGAAAAAGGCCTCCGCGCTTATGAGCGCGTAGCGCGCCTCGCGGCTCCTCTTGTAAATGAGGGTGGTTATCTTGCATTATGCTCCTGTTCTCACGCGGCAGAGCTTGCACGGTTTCGGGCTGCAAGTATTCGGGGAATTGGGCGTGCTGGACGCAAGGCGCAATTGATTCACACTGGATTTGCGGGCCCAGACCACCCTTTGATGCCACAGTTGTCCGAAAGCGGCTATCTAAAATCACTATTTTTTCGCCTGTGACACGATTGCTCTTAGATACCTGCGTGATGTACCCAACGGTGATGCGAGAAATTCTTTTAGGAGTGGCGCGTGGCGGAGCTTTTCAACCGCTTTGGTCCGAAAGAATCCTAGAGGAGTGGGCGAGAGCCGCACGAAAGATTGGTCCTGAAGGTGAATTGCAGGCTCGAGCTGAAATAGCGCTTGTCCGTGCAGCTTGGCCCACCTCCGAAACGCGTTGGAAGCCATCTTTGGAAGAGCGGCTTTGGCTACCTGACGCAGCTGATACTCATGTGCTCGCAGCAGCAATTGCTGGCTCTGCCGATGAAATTGTGACGCTAAATGCAAAGGACTTTCCGCGCAATATTCTAGCTGAAGAGGGAGTGAAGCGGATTGATCCTGATGGCTTGTTGCGACGTGTTTGGGACGTGGAGCCAGACATGGTTGCATCGGTTTGTGAACGAGTGCGCAAGGAAGCAGAACGTCTTTCTGGACAGAGTTGGGGTATTCGTACGCTTCTCAAAAAGGCACGTTTGCCGAGGTTGGCTAAAGCCGTTGCATCCTGAATGGTGATGCCCCACAAAAGCGCTCCAAACCTGCCAATTCTTGTAAGGAACTGTAGCATGTCCGACCATATCTTCCCGCTACCAGATGTTTTCACAATTCCTGTTGTGGGTGAGAGGGCAACCTATCCAGTTAGGCGCATTTTTTGTGTTGGGCGAAACTACGTGGCGCATGCCGCTGAGATGGGCAGCGAAGTTGATCGAGAAGCACCTTGGTATTTCACAAAATCTGTAGAAAATGCAGTGAGAAGTGGTTCCGAAGTTCCCTACCCACCTGGGACATCAAACTATCACTATGAGATGGAGTTGGCTTTTTCTATTGGGACGCCTGTCTTTCGGGTTGGTGTAGAGGCAGCACAAAAAGCTGTTTATGCCTACTGCTGCGCGCTGGATATGACCAGACGTGATTGTCAGCAAGATGGCAAAGATCGTCGCAGACCCTGGGACCTTGGAAAAGATTTTGAAAATGCCTCGGTCTTTGCTCCCATGACAAAAGCGCATGAATTTGGCGTGGTTGGGGTACAACGTATCTTTCTTGAGGTGGATGGTGTCTTGCGCCAAGAGGCCTTACTGTCCGATATGGTTTGGAGTTGTGCTGAGGTTGTGGCGCATCTGTCAGAGTACTATCACTTGCAACCCGGTGATGTGATTATGACTGGAACTCCAGCGGGAGTAGGGCCCTTGGTTGCAGGACAGACTATTACAGGTGGTATTAATGGTTTAGAGCCAATTTCCTTGCGTATTGTTAGCCCAGCATAGACTGAGTGGGCTCGCTAAACGTTTTAGTTTTGTAAATTGGTATTGACGATTTATCCGGCTTGCTGACCTTGCCGTCTTACGTCTCGGGCCTAACAGGGTATCATTTTAGCTGTGTTCATAGGATAAACTGTCACCCGAAGGGTCGACGGTTTGGGCTAAATTCATTTTAATAATGAAACATCAGAACCTCAGTCCCCTTGCTCTTAGCTTGCTAGAAATAGATGCTGGGTGAACAATATAAAACAGAGTGCGAAGGTGCGGATGGGACTTAGACTTTTTTCAGACAAATCGCGGCCCGTCCATATGGGGCCGTATCCGCTGGAAAGATTAAAACGTGGCGTTATGCCAGATCTAACGAGAGTGCAAGGTGATGCACCTTTGAGTTTCTCCCGCCCCGAAAACCCCGACAGTATTGTAAATGCAATGGGTGAATTTCAGGCGATGATGGATGTGATCCGGGATGGGCTGACCAACACGGTTTTGTCGGATGTGCCGGTTAACCCGCTTGAACGTACTAATCATCTTAAAGCTTTTGGATATTTTAATGACACGTCCATGGTGGGTGTAGGACCAGTTCCAAACGAGGCAGTTCTTAAGTTACCTAGGTTAAACCCTGATATTGACAGACTCAAAAGCGCATTGAAGACACGTCAAACCAAGACGCTTGCAAGCGGCATTGATGTTATCATGGCAGATCTCAAGGAGAGCATAGAGGCACCGCCTTCAGGAATTGAAGCGCAGAATCACTGTATCGTGCTGTTGATGGAGCACTGGCGTGATCCTGAACGTGGAGAAATGGGGAGCGATTGGATTCTTGATGCGCAAGACCATCGAGCCTGTTTGCGCGCGACCGAGACAGCAGTGGTAATCGCCAACTACATTCGCCTGTTGGGATACAATGCAAAGGCACACACAGCGACATCAAGTGATGTGGACTTAAATTGTCTGGGCGTTGCCTCTGGTTTACTTGCTTACGACGGAAACGCTTATGTAGCGCCGTATTTGGGGAGACGATATGGGTTAGCTGCGGTCACAACGGATATGTCGCTTGCACATGACGAACCACTTCAGCCTATGGCTGAGCAGTCTTGGTACCGTACTCTAGGACCGGCGTGGTGGCTGGGTAAGGGCTTTTCAAAGTCGGCATTGAATCGTGATCCATATCGAAATCGTGATTATGTTAATGGTGCTCATCCATTTGAGCGTTTGAAGCGGGTCAAAGAGCCAACGACTTATATTGATGAGTCCCGCGTAGCACGCGTTCCGAAACGGGCTGATATGTTCGCTCGTGCTCAGTTTGGTGATATGGGAAAATCGCTGCAAAACGGGGCTAAAGGGGGCTATTATGCACGCAAGGCTGCACCCAGTTCTGCTCAAAGACGTGCGTTAGGGGCGTTGGTTTTGCTGCAGGATGGAGAGCCATCCAAGGTTCAAAAGCCAACAAATTCGGAACGAAATGCAGCCAATGTAAAGGCAGCAACGTATTTTCTGGGCGTCGATGCAGCAGGACTGAGCCGTTGCCCGGAGTGGGCCTGGTACAGTCATGACGCGACTGGCGCTGAAATTGATCCACCGCATGATCAGGCAATAAGCATGATCGTTGATCAGGGTTATGAAACCATGGAGGGTGCAAGTGGAGATGATTGGATTTCAGTGGCACAGTCTATGCGAGCATACCTTAGGTTTTCATTGTTAGGGGGCGTAATTGCTCAACAAATCAGAAATATAGGTTACAATGCTAAAGCGCACTCGGTCATGGATGGAGAAGTGCTGCAACCACCTTTGTTGTTGCTGAGTGGATTGGGAGAGGTAAGCCGGATTGGAGAGGTGATCCTGAATCCGTATCTTGGACCACGCCTGAAATCTGGCGTCGTTACAACGGATATGCCGATGGATCATGACCTTCCAATCGATTTTGGCCTTCAGAATTTCTGCGAAAATTGTAACAAATGCGCCCGTGAGTGTCCAAGTGGCGCAATTACAGCTGGCCCGAAGCTCATGTTCAACGGCTACGAAATCTGGAAGTCCGACAGTCAAAAATGCGCAACTTACAGGATAACGACACAAGGTGGTGCCATGTGTGGACGATGTATGAAAACGTGCCCGTGGAACCTTGAAGGATTGTTTTCCGAGGTACCATTCCGGTGGGCAGCATCGAACATACCATCATTGGCCAAGCCACTTGCTAAACTAGATGACATGGTTGGCAACGGTGGACTTAATGACGTTAAAAAATGGTGGTGGGACATCGAACTTGAAGCCGATGGCGCCTATCGTCCCTCCAAGCACCCGCTAAATAGGCGGAATCTTCAGCGAGATCTTGACTTACACTATGAAGATCAAACCTTGGCGGTGTATCCTGCGCCGTTAGCGCCACATCCGTGGCCGTATCCGTTTTTGATGGATAGAGAAACTGGAATAAAAGCATATGAATCAATGGTTTCAGCGACGGAGTACAAGCGATGTATCGCCGAAGGTGATATGTCCGTAGTTCACAAGTATAGCGTCAATGGTGATGCTCCAGTTATTCGGGTTGAAGTCACTAAAGTTGAACAAATGACTGCAAAAGTAACGAAATTTGAGTTTTCTTCATTTGACAAAAAACCTTTGCCTGAATGGACAGCTGGTGCTCATCTCGACGTGTTAGTCGCCCCAGGATTTCTGCGTCAGTATTCAATGTCAGGTGATCCTGCCGACAGTTCTCGATATCAAATTGGCGTTTTGCGCGAAGATAAAGGACAAGGAGGATCCCTTTTGATGCACCGTATCTTTGATGAGGGACGCAAGGTGTTTATCAGTAAGCCCATAAATCACTTTGAACTGGAAGAAACCGCTATCAAAACTTTCTTAATGGCTGGCGGCATAGGTATAACGCCGATGATAGCATTTGCGCATCGCTTGCATGAGCTCGATTCGGATTTTGTCCTGCATTATTCGGCCAGTCGAGAAGATGGAGCCGGATACCAAAATGACTTAAAAGCGATGCCTTGGGCGGACAAAGTGCACTTTCATTTCTCTGACCAGGGAACACGTGCGAACCTCGACAAAGTTTTGAGCGGTTATAAAAGTGGTTGGCATGTCTACACATGTGGACCAGAAAATTTCATGGAAGGCGTTATGGATGCAGCTGAGCGCCAGGGTTTTCCGGATGGGTCGAGGCATCTTGAATACTTTAACGTGCCGGAAAAACCGGAGTATGAGAACCATGATTTCATAATCCGATTGAAAGATGGTCGAGAACTAAATGTGCCTTCAGATAGAATTCCAACAGACGTTTTGTTGGAAAATGGGGTGCATGTGGATATCAAATGTTCGGACGGCATTTGCGGAGTCTGCAAATGTGGATTGATTTCTGGCAAAGTTGAACACCGAGACTTTGTCTTATCTGCCAAGCAACGTGAAAGTTTTGTTATCCTTTGTCAGAGCCGTGCTGCTAAACTAAACGGGGTGATTGAGGTGGACTTGTAGTTGCTCAAAATTCGAGAATGTCTCTCGCTTTGCGAGTAGCACAAGAGCTATTATTTTTTATCTCAATTCCCTTAGCGATGTGGCGTTGTTTGTAATTTTCCAGGTTTGGACGGCGATGATGCGTTCTTCGTCTGTCTTGATGACGTGCGCGCTGGGCTTAGATCCTACTTTTGTCAAGCAAGCTGGAGTAGCTATTTCGGCTTTGTTGGATGGTTCAAATCCCAACCATATACAGTTGTGCAAAATGCGATCTCGGATTGGAGCGCTGTTCTCACCGATGCCACCAGTAAAAACTAGCGCGTCGATTCCGCCCAACGCGGCGGCAAGGGCTCCTATTTTTTTGCAGGCTTGATAGACGAAAAGATCCACAGCTTCCTTTGCTGCGGGGTCCTCTGACAAAAGTAAATCCCGCATATCAGAGCTAATTGTCGACACGCCCAATAGACCAGACTTGCGACCCAGTTGCTCTTCTACCTCAGCCACAGTCATGTTTAACTCGCGGAGCATATAGAAGATCACTCCAGGATCGAGCTCGCCGCACCGCCGCCCCATGACAAGCCCATCCAATGCTGTAAACCCCATTGTTGTTGCGATGGAGCGCTGGTTCTGCATCGCGCACATTGACGCTCCGTTTCCAAGGTGGGCAACAATCACTTTGCCCTTTGGGTGCTCGATATACTTGGGCAGTTGCGTTGAGATGTAGTGATAACTGAGGCCATGAAAGCCGTAACGTAAAACACCTTCATTTGTCAGCTGCCTTGGGATTGCAAACATTTGCGCAATCCGGGGCTGCGTACGGTGAAACGCAGTGTCAAAGCAGGCTACTTGTGGTGCGTGCGGCCAATGTCGAGCAATCGCAGCTATGCCCGCCAAATTGTGGGGCTGATGTGCTGGAGCTAAAGGTGCAAGTTTTTGAAGCGCTGTTACGACGTCCTCTGAAACTATCACTGGGCCCTTAAAAGACTGTCCGCCATGCACAACTCGGTGCCCTGCAGCCATGATATGAAGTTCAGGATGTTCATTGCGTAGATGGCCCGTCAGCCAGTCGAGAATATTGGCGTGGGTGGCCTCTTGTGGCATCGGCAACGGCTGAGTCATGCCGTTGCAATGGTGTTGTGGGCGGTACCCTATGCGGTCAATCTGACCGTGAATAATTCGAGGCAAGGTGGTTTGGGCTGCGAACAGGGCGTACTTGATCGAAGAGCTGCCTGTGTTCAGAACAAGGATAGTTGGCTTTTTCACATCAAATCCTTTCCTAACCATTCAACTACAGGCGGTCACATTTGGGCATCCGCAATAAGACGTGATCCAGTTCCGATATCGAGGTTGATCAAATCGGTCAGTGCACACGATTGAAAGACCTGACTGGCGGCTTCAAACTTTGCCAGATGCATCGGACTTTTGGCAAGGAAGTAAACTAACTGGCGGTTTGGGAAACCTTAATAGGGATCGCCTTTGATGAAACAGACACGCGGCCTTTAGATTGCGCGACCCGTTTTCACATAGCGCTTTCACTCAACGGTGGTACAATCCCGGTGTCGCTTGTTTTTATCCATGCGGTTTGAATGATCCGTAGGCGCGTTGCGCAAAGACAAGAGGATGGCCAGAGTTCAGCGCAACCTTTGTTACCTCTCCAACGATGATTGCATGGTCGCCGCCCTCGTGAATGGCGTGGGTGCTGCACTCAAATCGCGCAAGGCAGTCCTCAATTAATGGGACGCCATAATGATCACAGGTCCAGTTTACTTGATCGAATGCATCCCCTCGGCGCGAAAATTCAAGCGCCAGTTCTAGTTGGTCCTCGCGCATTACGTGGATTGCAAAATTTTTGGCGGCTGAAAAAAATGGGTAGCGTTGTGAATTCTTGGCAGGTGACCAAAGCACCAATGGCGGATCCAACGAGATGGACGAAAAAGAGTTTGCAGTCATGCCCAATGGCCCCGATGCAGTTGGGACTGTAATTACCGTGACGCCTGTCGCAAAACAACCCAATGCGTCACGGTAAACGCGTTGGTTTTCCACAGATGGGTCAAATTCGGGTGACATGTTCAAAAGAATCCTAGATCGCGCACTATGCTCCATTTGCGACGTGTCGCATGGCGTTTCAAGGGGTGGTAAAAACTCAATTCGTGACTGTGGGATGAGAACCTCTATCGCCACTGGTTTCACGGCGTGATCAGGGTTACGCCAGGAATGCGCTCAATCAGGAAAACATCTTCGTCGTAAGCTTCAGTCAATGATTGAACCAATTCTTCGGTCCAACCTTGCAAGTCCAGCTCTTCTTCCAGTTCGTCTTCTAAGCCAAACTTTTCAAGAAAAGCAGCGATAACCCGACGCTTTTGTATCTCGGACATGCCGGGATGCTCGTTGAGATAGTCTTTGAAGCGGCTTAATCCCTGTGAGGACATGATGTCCTCAAGCAGGTCTAGGCCTCCCAATATTGGCACCGTTGGATCAAAGCCCGCGAGTTCTCTCAAGATTGCTTCCCAAATTAGTGGAGTGTCCTCATTACACCAGACAGTAACTGGTACGTTGGGAAGGATGTTTCGAACGCGCATGATTAGCTCAGACCAACGCAGTGAAAGTGCGAGACTGCCGTCTGTCAATTCGTCAACGGTGCGCACCGGTGTGCCATTCATTAATGCTGGAAGAAAAGTTGCGGGATTGCGGATTGCAAAAAAGACTTCGATATCCTCGCTATGAAATATCTTGGCAAATGTTTCCAAGCGCGTCCCGGCGTTTGGATAAATAAGGTTGTTGCGAACGGCTAACTTCGGAATACCAAATATTTTGGTGTTGGACATGACGACCCGGTCCGGTGATTTTTCCTGCGTCAGATCAGCAAGTAACTCTTTCCTTATTCCGAGTGGGGTCAATTTCTCGTCTGGGTGGTTCACAAAGCTCCGTATTTTTTGGTTGTAGAATGTCAGTGGAGCGATCGATACTCCCTGTGCCTCCAAAAGTTCGGTATTTTTCGCGAGACTGTTGATCAGTTTTTCCTCGTTTGTGAAATGGGCGCCGATGTGGAGTACAATTTGCATGGGCTCTTGCTGTTTTGTTACGATTCAACACCACACTATATCTTCGTTTCTGGACAGTGAAACCAGATTCAGGCAAGTGAAGGATAATGAGACAGATTGAGTCTACACCTCGCACGGTATCCGTGCTTCGCTTACGCATCAGCCCTTGGTCAATTGGAGCCGCGCTGATCGCGTTAATTGTGGTTGCTCCAATCTTTGCAGTTTTCTGGATGGCGTTGCATCCGGTCGATAATATTTGGCCACATCTCATATCTACAACTCTGCCGCGGTATCTTAGCAACACACTAATTTTGATGTTGTCTGTTGGGTTTTTGGCGGCATGCATGGGGTCTGGTACGGCTTGGCTCGTTACGCGGTACAGGTTTCCCTTTGTTGGGTGGTTGCAATGGGCTTTATTAATGCCTTTGGCGATTCCAGCTTATGTTGGTGCTTACGCCCTCGTAGATTTTTTAGAGTATGCGGGTCCTGTTCAAACCGGTTTGCGAGGGTTGTTTGGCTGGCAGACATCGCGTGATTATTGGTTCCCTGAAATCCGTTCAATGGGAGCTGCCGTGATCGTATTGTCAGTTGCACTGTTTCCGTATGTATACATTTTGGCGCGTGCCGCCTTTCGTGAACAGTCGGGTGAGGGAGAAGAAGTGGCCCGCTCGCTCGGTGCTGGTGCGGTTGCTAGGTTTTGGCGAATTGGGCTGCCCTTGGCGCGCCCTGCGATTGCTGCTGGATCAGCTATCGTTATGATGGAGACAGTGAATGATTTTGGCACTGTTGATTACTTTGCCGTTCAAACCCTGACAACGGGCATTTTTAGCGTCTGGCTTGAGAGCAACAATGCGGGGGGTGCCGCACAAATTGCTACAGTAGTTCTGATCTTGGTGATCTTGTTAGTTACTCTTGAAAAGACCAGCCGACGCAAAATTCAGTTTTTCAGCTTATCGACCCGGCATCGACCACCCACACAGACCAAAATAGTGGGTATTCGGGGCTGGGCAGCGACCCTCGTTTGTTTGCTGCCGTTTGTGATGGGATTTGTACTGCCGATGGTTGTTATTCTGAGCCATGCGATGGACAACGCCGCGCGTTGGACAGATCCGGATTTGCTACGCGCTCTGTGGAACACGTTGCGAGTGGGTGGCATTGCGGCACTTGTGACGGTGTTTGCTGGTGTATTTTTAGTATACGGCGTGCGCCTGTCAGGGAAAATGCTGCCCCGTTTGCTATTGCCTCTGACAACTATTGGGTATGCAGCACCAGGCGCGGTTCTGGCAGTCGGAATTCTAATACCGCTGGCTGTGGTTGATCACCGCCTTGCTGATCTTATCGAGGCGATTACCCAAGAACGAGTTGGCTTAATCTTGACTGGATCCAGCTTTGCATTGGTTCTGGCCTACTGCGTGCGATTTTTTGCGATTGCGCAGGGTGCAGCTGACGGGGCGATGGGGCGTGTCTCACCAAGCTTGGCGATGGCCGCGCGCTCGTTGGGGCGAACGCGCGGGCAAACTTTGTTCGAGGTCTATTACCCACTAATTCGTGCTTCCGTAGGGTCAGCATTACTTTTGGTTTTTGTCGATTGCGTTAAAGAACTGCCAGCGACGATGCTGTTGCGGCCATTTAATTTTGATACATTGGCTACCCGCGTACATGATCAAGCTAGTTTGGAAAATTTGGGAGATGCCAGCCCAGGAGCAATCATGATCGTTTTAGTTGGCCTTGTGGCGGTGAGTTTGCTGGCTCGCGCAAACCGGTAGCAAGATATCAAAGTTTGGGTCTCGGCGAATTGTATTCTTTGCCGGCGGCACGCATTCACGCATTTTGAGCAATGCAGTTGGAAAACGAGGCTTAATGAGGGGACCCAGCTTCTTTGGTGAACTCAGAAACGAGCAGTCCGCGGAAGCTGGGTTGTGACATTTTCTAATCGGGGGGACCAAAAAAAAGTCAACTAAGATAGAAGACACGCTGCGCGCGCTGCGGTAAAGTTAGCATCCGTATATAAATTTATAACCGTTAGTATAGTACGTCAGCCAATGTCTGTTTGTAGTCTGATATGTAGGTCGCGCAGTTAGCGAAGTGTATCAGGTTCCACAGCCGGAGTGAAAGTCTGATTGACGAGAAAGAAGAGAGACGTTAGCAAGCACACCGAACGCGTAATGAGTCGCCGTATTGCAGTATATGTGTGCTGCACAAAAACATCTCGACCGGATTGAATTCGGTACCGAGAGTTGGGGGAGACTCACGAAGCTTTTGACTGGAAGGCTCGCCTTTCTAGTGCCCCTATAGCTCAGCTGGTAGAGCAACTGATTTGTAATCAGTAGGTCCGCGGTT